>JACCDP011249777.1_pt1 | contig 11810 bp, 10 predicted proteins | sample 7445841 | NCBI WGS metagenome assembly JACCDP01 (sample SAMN15323441, study PRJNA562643) | freshwater metagenome | isolation source: river surface water | place: USA:Blue River Watershed | collected 2017-08-17
GCATCACCGCAAGGTTCCACAGTTCACGCAGGAAGTTAATGGGTGCATTGCCGACTTCATGAAGCATGCTGGTCAGAATAATCATGAAGCATGCGACCATTGCGACAGTAGCAATCAGGCCCCACGTGCCCAGATAAATCGGAAGAACTTGGCCCATTCCAAAGATGCGCTTCATCAACGGTACTTCGGTAGCGTCGCCGAGATTCCCTTCCAAACCACGACCCGTCGATTCTTTGTCGAGGTCAATAGGTGCTTGGTTTTTGTTGGCACGCTTCGAAAACACCAGACCTGCACCGATCAGGACAATGCCTGCACCAGTACCGCTCCAGATTGGCATGCGATCCCAGAACGACCAGAAGGCATTCCAGTCTTTTACCAACGGACCTGAGATAAAGATACACACGTTGGCAAACAGAACAGATGCAGCACCCGCCCAGTAGGCAAGGCGGTGGATACCAATTTCGCCGATGGAGTACCCGACAATATTGCGCCAGTAAATGTCAACATTCTTTTCGGTGACGGGACGGTGTGCAGCACTCAAAATGGCAGATCCATGCATGTGCAGGAACAGCGTCGAGCCGAACAACAACGTCACACCAATCGCGTGGAACGGATTATAAAAGAAGTTGAAGTACTGGTAGCCGATGTTTGCCAACCAGTCGAGGTGATGAGTGATCCCCAATGGGAAGCCGTGACCCCAGCCACCCATAGCAATCGGGCGCAAAATCTGCAATGTCACCCACGACGAAACCACTGCACCGAATGCAATCGGAATCTCGTAGCTCATGTGCAGCTTGCGGCTGATGTCGACTTGGCGAAGCATCCAGCTCACAAATGCAATTGTCGACCAGGCAACAGTCCATTGCCAGGCAAATCCGGGCTCGCCCCATTGCACGATGGCCAAACCAGCACTAATTGGCGGTGGCTCCAGGGCAGTTGCCAATGGATTGAAGCTCGACTCCAAGAAAAAGACTTGGTAGAAGTATCCAAGCACGCCCAAGATGATACCCAAGATCGCGGTACCACCAAAGAGCCCTACATAAAATGGCCCCACCCAGAAGTCCAGTGGGTCATGCCCAAAGATCTTCTCGGCGAGTGTGCCACCTTGGCGCTTGTAGTGCGCTTCCATTTCTTCGAACGTATACACGGCGGCGCGTGGGCCTGCGCCTGTCGTGCTCGCTGCAGCCATTGAAGCGCGATACTCACCATCGGGTTGCAACAGTGGCGTTTGTGGCGCATCAGACATCGCAGACACTCGCTTTCAAGCATGTGGTGGATCGCGAACTGGGATGCCTGCGTCCTCACCACTGGCTATTCCAAAATTAAAGCTAACAAAATGCGCGGGTCGAACGGGTGTCGCTCGACCCGCGCGGTTTTTCCTCAAGGGGGAAAAACGGTCGGATTACTTACCGAGTGCGCCGAAGACCGAGCTGTAGTTGGCTGAGCTCAGCACCACGAAGTGGTTCAACAGAGCCATCACAACACCCAAAAGGGTAACCACGACAACAGCGGATCGGAATTCAATAGGTCGGTTTGACATATGCTTCCCTCGTTTCTGCACAATGGTGATGAGTTCTCTCATGCGCCACTGGCGGTTAATAGACTAGAACCAGGGTTTCCAGGACCACACCAAAATGTGTGCTACCACTGCGATTGCCAAGAAACCATACATGGACTTGACGACGATGCCGTGTACCAACCACTCTTCGTTGGTGAACAGTGACTTCCATTGTGATGGAACCAAATCGTTTTGATTTGCCATTGTTGTCACCCCCCTTCCTTACGTTGCTCGTAGCGGTGTGCCCGCGTGCGTTGTCCTGCACTCCCGAATCAGTGTGTTTTCGCGATGTCAAGAGTTATTTGCTGGACTTGCATGATTATATGTTCGCAGCTTTCCCCTAGTCAACCACAAATTTCTACATATATCATCATTTTTGGCTATGCAAATGATGTACAAAGCGGATTTTTGACCAATCTGTAGTATCTACTTCTTATTTTTGCTCGATCGTCTTGAATCACCGTTATACGACTCGACGAAGTGGTGTTTTTCGCATTGGGTAGGGTTTTGAGTATCGTCTCTGTACTACAACATAGTACGCATTCGATACTACATAGCACACGCTTTGGGTCGGGTTGATGCGTCCGGGCACGGGAAAAGCCGTGTATTCTCATTTTTCTCATCGTAATCTCATCAAATGATTGTGCGGTGTGTTCATCGCACTCAATTGTGCATAAACGCTATACAACTAGGTGGTAATTCATCCGTTTTGGTTGTGCAAGCTCCGTGCAAACTATTGCAAAAGTCTCTGAACATGCAGACTATCTCTTGTCTGTCTCGGCTGCTCGCAGTCGACTTGACAGATACATTAGGATATTCATAGACAAACACCACACAAAGACTTGGCAGAACGTTTGGTGCCGCACGATCAGACACGTCGGTAGACGGGGGCCATTGATGATCGACAAAATCCGACATTTGCTCGCATTCTCAGACACACCGCGTTACAACATCAAAGCAGTTGTGCAACAGACCCAAGTGAATGTATCCACGCTGCGTGCCTGGGAGCAACGGTACGGGGTACCGCAGCCCAAGCGTACTGATCATGGGCATCGGCTCTATTCACAACGTGATATCGAGATAATCAAGTGGCTCAAGCTGGCGACCGAAGACGGTATTTCGATTAGTCAAGCAGTGGTCATGCTCCAAGAAGAGCCTGAAGAAGCACCACGTCCCGTTGTCCTCATCGACGAGAAACCTCACCGGACGACCATTACCGATGCCGGGTGGCCCGATTTGCGTACACAGTTGTTCGAAGCACTCGTCAATTCTAATTTGCGTCAAGCAAATGTGTTGCTGAGTACGGCAATCTCGTTGTTCCCGGTGGAGTCCTTGGTCTATGATGTGATATTGCCGATCATGCACGATTTTTCGAAGCGTTGGGTCGACGGTTCCGGCTGTTTGGCCGTCGAGCAAGTTGCGGTGCAGATTATTCGGCAACGGCTCACGAGTCTCTTACACATTCATGCGCCCTATGCACATGGCCCACGGATGATTATTGGTTCAACCCAAGGTGAGCATCACGACATCGGTCCACTCATCTATGCGTTGATGATGGAACAAGAGGGATGGGAAGTCATTTTCATGGGGCCAAATCTCGGAATGTCTGGCCTTGCTGATTTCTTGGTACGCATGTCGCCTGCTGTCGTGGTGTTGTCCGCTACCATGGTCGAGAACGTGGCGTCCATCCAACAGGTAGGGCAGATGATAAACGGTCTACACCACCACGGTATCCGTTTCGGCTATGCAGGACGTGCATTTGTGTTGAACCCCGAGTTGTGCCTGCGCATGCCGGGTACATATATGGGGGATGACTTCCGGGCTGCGGTACAATCTGCGGACCAAATCAATGAAGAGTTTGGGCTGTCAGGTTTGCAAGCAAATGGGATGCGGACGCGCGAAGGGACTGCGAGTCGGACACGACTTGGTTTGTAGTCAAGCGACTACCGGGAGGGTTCATGCGTGCTTTAGAAGGTTGGCTCAACAGCAGTGGCAATCGTGTCGCTGCAGAGCTCGATGAACGAGGCGAACAGATCTGCAAGTTGGTGACGGAGCAACTGAAGGCGTCGTACAAGACAATTTGTGTCGACCCCCAAAATCCCGAAAATGACGAAATACGCATAAACGCATACACCGAATCACCGCGCCGCATGCACCGTGTCGTGCAGGTTGCCTTGCGCCTCCGTGCGGTCGAAGTCATCGAACGCGAGTGCATCTGGACCCTCCAACTACTGCCCCGATACGGCGTTGTCCGACAGAACATGCATGCAATGGTGCGCTGGTATTTCGAAGCAGCGCGGACATTGAGCAACATCGATTCTGCCGATCGACGATCACTCGACATCATCGAGGGGTTGTTCTTAACCGCATTATCCGGTCCTATCCCCACCAAATAACACACACGCGCCCTCCCACACCACCATCGGTGGTGTGGTTTTTTTGTCATCGTGATTTGTATAATGTGCAAAGGATGCATATGAGGACACAATGAAGAAACTCGTCTGTTTCGGCGATAGTATTACCCAGGGCACAATCGGTGATGCATATGTACGCCATATTGCGACACAGATGCCCCATCTCGAGGTCATCAATGCCGGTGTCGACGGCGACACAACGTATAATTTATTGCAACGGCTCGACAGCGCCGTGCTGCCTCACCAACCTGATGCGGTACTGATCATGGTGGGTTTGAATGACTTTGGGACTGCCTACGGCGAATTGCTCAGTCGTGTCTACTATCGACGACTGAAAAAAGTCCCCATCGCCATTGATATTCCAGCGTTCGAGACGCTCTACGATGGCATCATTCAACGTCTTGTGCATGCAGGCATGCTCGTTATACTCTGCACACCGACGACACTCGGCGAGGTGCCTGACACTGCAGGCCAGTTCATCCTCGATGGGTATGTGCGCGTCATCCAACAGCTCGCGGCGCGCCACTCGTTGCCGCTGATCGATGTCCGCCAGGCATTTGTCCAGGCGATGCGCTCAGACCCGCGCCACGGTCCTGAGTACCATTTGTGGATGGTACCCTACGACGCCTGGCGTATCAAACGTGGGATGACATACGACCAGATTTCTGTACAACGGGGATTTCGATTGCTGGTCGACGGCGTACATCTCAACAGTACCGGTGCGTCACTGGTTGCCCAAACCGTTATACCGCCATTACACCAATTGTTTCCACGGGAGTCCTAAATGCCAGATTTCGTGCAGATAACCGCGCAGATACCCGCTGTCCGTGTTCGTCCGACGGTCGCATCTATCGATGTGACGGGCATTGCCTACGATTCGCGCCAGGTGCGCGCAGGCGATGTATTTGTCGCCTACCGAGGGTTCCACACGGATGGTCATGCACACATTGCCGATGCGTTGCAACGTGGTGCCGTTGCGGTCATCTACGAAGATCCTGCGTACGACGCAATCCTCACCGTGCCCGCAGTGCGCCTCGACAATGCGCGCACCGCACTCGGTTTCGTGGCAGCTGCACTGGCGGGTTACCCAGCACAGCAGGTACGCGTCGTTGGGATTACCGGCACCGACGGCAACACCACTACGACGTATTTAACCGCACTCGCACTCGATGCGGCCGGACGACGGTCGGGATTGGTGGGCACGGCAGACTTCAAGGTTGGTCCCCGGACCTGGGCGAATAGTACCCGTCAAAGCACGCCCGAAGCGCCAGAAATCCAACAGATCCTGCGCGACATGGTCGATGCAGGCTGTACCCACGCTGTCCTCGAATCAACATCCCACGCACTCTCTCAGCGCTGGCAACGGTTGGCCGAATGTGCATTCGACACTGCGGTATTGACCAATGTCACCAGTGAGCATCTCGACTTTCACGGCACGGTCGAGCAGTATCGGCGCGACAAAATGGAACTCTTTGCCATGCTCGGCGAATCCCAAGCGGCAACGCACAAACAACGCAAAGTCGCAATCGTGAACAGTGATGACCCGCATCATCGGGAGTTCCTCGCAGCTGCACCGCTCCGCGCCGAACGGCTGACGTATGGGGTACTCAACGCTGCGGATGTGCGCGCAACAGACATCCGGAGTAGCGCTGCAGGGTTGTCATTCATGCTGTCGTCACACTGGGGGCACCGACAGGTACACCTCAAGTTAACCGGTGATTTCAATGTGTGGAACACGCTCGCAGCAGTTACCGTTGCCTGTAGCGAAGGCATACCGCTCGATGATGCATTAGCGGTGTTGTGTCAGGTCGATGGCGTCCGCGGCCGTATGCAACGGGTCGATGTAGGGCAGCCGTTCACCGTGTTGGTCGACTACGCACACACCCCCGCAGCATTCGAAAAAGTGATGGGCCTGGTGCGCCCCATTACCGCGGGCAAACTCATCGTGGTGTTTGGGTCGGCCGGCGAGCGTGACCGCGAAAAGCGTCCTGCGCAAGGGGCAATAGCCGCGCAATACTGCGACACCCTCTATGTCACCGACGAAGACCCGCGCGGTGAGGACCGTGATGCAATCATCCAAGAAATCGCCGCTGGCGCTCGGCAATACGGTAAACGCGACGGGGTAGATCTCTTTTGTATTCCAGATCGTGAGATGGCAATCGCAGCAGCGTTGCATGCGGCAGGACCGACCGACATGGTCTTGCTGCTCGGCAAAGGGCACGAGGGGAGTATCATTCAGGCGCACGGATCGATTCCCTGGGACGAGGCAGCGACCGCCCGCGCGGTCCTCGCACAATTGGGCTACGCCCGCTGAACAGAGATGCAAACGTCCCCCCTGACCGCCGGTCAGGGGGGACGTTTGGTTGTCGTTACCGTTTTTTCATGTCGGCAAGGGTCGCATCGAACAACCCGATGAACTCATCGACATGGTGGCGTTGCATGACCAGCGGCGGGACCAAGCGGATGACATCGTCGCCCGCAGTTGCAACCAACAGATGATGGTCGTGGGCGACTTCGCGCACCGTGCTGACCGGGATCGACATGCGGATACCACGCATCAACCCCTTGCCACGCAACTCGAGCACCTCGGGGTGGCGTGCCATCAAATCCTGTAGCGATTCGTCCAGGTAATCGCTCACATCTTGGACATGGTTCAAGAACTCCGGCGTATTGATTTTGGCAAAGACGACCTGTGCGACAGCGGTGACAAACGGTCCGCCCGCAAATGTCGACCCATGGTCCCCTGCGTGTATCGTATCGGCAACTTTTTGGCGCATCAGGATGGCCCCAATAGGCAACCCGCCACCCAGTGGTTTGGCGATGGTCATGATGTCTGGCTTGGCTTCACACGGGTGAGCCCAGAGTTTGCCGGTGCGGCCGATTCCACTCTGAATCTCATCGTAGATCAGCAATGCATCGTGTTGATCGCACAGTGCCCGGATTTTCTGCAAATATGCAGTATCAGCGACGCGCAGCCCACCCTCGCCCTGGATAGGTTCAATAACAACGGCACAAACATCGCTCGTAATCAACGATTCAAGCTGGTCGATATTGTTGTACTCACCAAAGCGTACATCGGGCATGACGGGTGCAAATGGTGCACGGTATTTTTCGCGTGCGGTGATGGCGACGGCACCCATCGTACGACCGTGGAACGACCCATCGAACGCGACAATTGTTGTTTTGCCTTCACCATGGCGATCGCGAGCGTACCGGCGTGAGAACTTGAGTGCTCCCTCCATTGCTTCGGCGCCGCTGTTGCTAAAGAACACGCGGTCAATGACGCAACAGCTATCGACGAGTTGTTTGGCCAGATTGGCTGCCGATGTGTTGTGATAGAGGTTCGACAAATGCAAGAGGCCGCCCGCATGTTGGGCAATTGCTGCCGTTACATCCGGGTCGCCGTAGCCGAGTGCATTGACGGCGATGCCCGCCACACAGTCGAGATAGCGCTGCCCGGTTGTGTCGTAGAGGTAACAGCCCTCGCCGCGTTCGAACACAAAATCCGGTCGGGCATAGGTCTGCAAGATATACTGGCGATCCGCGTCGACAATGGGATTGGTCATCGGGTGCTCCTATGGTATCTATGAGGCGGAGGTATTGATTTCGATCCGGGCGAGTTGTTCGAGTGCTTTGACGAGCGCATGGTTGCCTTCATGGCCGAGCCCTGCGCGCTGAAGCGTCCGATAGAGTTGGAAGATAAGCGCTGTACCGGGCAATGGAACTCCCACCTCGTCGGCTGCCTCGAGCACCAAGCGCAAGTCTTTTTGTTGCAGGTCTATGGTAAACCCCGGCCGCCAGTCACGATTGAGGATTTGTGGCCCACGGTTGGACAACATCCAACTGCCTGCAGCGCCACCACTCACGGCAGCAAGTGCTTTGCCGACGTCGACGCCGCCCGCTTGCGCAAACAACAACGCTTCACTCATGGCGAGTGCATTGCCTACCACAAGAATCTGGTTGACGAGTTTGACTGTCTGTCCGGCACCTTGTGCACCAACGTGGACAATGTTTTTGCCCATCGCCGAAAAGACCGGCAGCGCTCGTTCGAAATCCGTTGCCGTTCCGCCTACCATGATGCTCAAGGTCCCCTTGGCAGCACCTTCACTCCCACCGCTGACCGGTGCGTCGAGCAGTGATCCACCGCGTGCGCCGATTTTGCTCGCGAGTTCGATGGTTGCCTGCGGACTGATGGTGCTCATGTCGATCACCAACGTGCCCGGGCGCATCCCCGCAATGACCCCCTCAGGGCCGTCAATCACGGCAATGACATCCGGGGTGTCACTCACACAAGTGATGACGATGTCACATCGAGCAGCCAAATCAGCAGGACTGCTGGTCGCAATTGCACCACTATCGGCTATCTCGGTCATGCGGGCTGAAGTGCGGTTGTACACATACAGGGGAAATCCCGCAGCACGTAGATTGCGTGCCATGCCGCGACCCATGATGCCCAATCCAATGAACCCAACGGTCATGTGTGTCATGTGGTACTCATTCCTCATAATGTATGCAAATAATACCATAGACGCTCCGGTGCACATGAACATACAGACCGAATCGTCGTATGATGCTGTTCTATGAACAAAACGCATCACGACGTCATTCGCTCTGTTGGCCGCTTGCTCAGCGTATGGTGCATCTTCACCCTTTGTGCAGTGCCATCCACACTCAAGGCAGCACCTCCCGCGCGCGACCAACTCACCGTACTGAGTCGTAACCTCTACCTCGGCGCAGATGTGTATGCGGCGGCCCAGTTTTTGCCCGACCTCCAAGCAGGGTCACAGTATCTCTGGGAAAACATGCAACAAACATCGTTTGTTGCTCGTGCAGATGCTTTTGCCGATGAAGTGATACGTGCACGCCCCGATGTGATTGGCCTCCAAGAAGCAGCGACCTGGTATTGTCGCGCTGCCTATGCAAGCAGTGCACAGATTGTCTACGACTACACCCAACTCTTGATTGATGCGCTCGATCGACGCGGTGTAGCCTACATGGTAGCGCGTGCTCCGGGTGCATTGGCCGCGCACCACACCGGATTTTCTATTCCGACGGTGCCGTATCTCACCGCTGTCCGCGATCCGGTGATTTTCCCTGGTATGTTTGGCACCGATACTGCATCGTGTGGTTTTGCGGTCTCTGATGTGATTCTGGTCCATGCAACCCGTGCCGGTGACGTGTATCGCTCGGGTGCAAGCGATTTTGTCTTTGATTACACACTTATTCCTGGGTTACTCGATATGAACCGCGGGTATGCCTGGCTCGACATGCATGTCGGTGAACAGACTGTTCGAGTTGTTTCTACCCATGTCGAGGCGTTTTTCTACGAAAACTTTGCGCCGTATTCGATTAGACAGACCAAACAGCTCATCCACGATTTGCAGAGTACGACGAGTGCACTGATTGTGTTGGGTGATTTCAATAATGACCCGCACGATCCTATTTCCCGCGGGCAACTCAATACGGGTGCGCGACTGACCGCTTCTGCTGCCTGCCCTGGACAACCGGTTCTCCTCACAAGCGCGACTGCAGACGACACCTGCAATACGTATTGGATGATGCGTCATGCGGCATATGCCGATGCCGGTCCTGAGTCTATGGTCGGTGCGAATGCGACCTGGGGGTACAGTGCGGACCTCGCGGGACCAGCAATCGACCGGTTGCTCGAGAGTGAGTTCCACCAAACTGCACTCGGTTTGACGGCCCGGCTTGACTACATCTTTGTGCGCAACGGCGCTACCGTCGTCACTGCAGATATCATCGGGAATGAATGGCCGCACCATGGCTGGCCGTGCATACTCGTCAGCCAGCAGCAGAACGCAAAAGGCACAGCATTGCTCATGGGATTGCCGTATACCGAAGCGCACGGATGCGCCCCATCGGACCACGCAGGGGTCGTGGCAACCATTCGGATCCACGATTCGCCTACCCAACGCACCGTTCCACCGTTTCGCGTCGCACATATCTACGCGTATCTGGTCGGATTTTTAGGGAGCGTCGGGTTGCTGTGGTGGGCTGTGCACCGTCGCAGACACCATCGACGGCACAGGCACCCGCATCAGGTGCATAATCCAGCATGATATGATAGCGACAGATTCGTACTGGCATCAAAGGAGTCATCATGGCTAAGTCTGCATTGTTTGTCTGGGGCGGCTGGGATGGGCATGAGCCCAAGCAATGTGTCGATATATTTGCACCGTATTTGGTTCAACAGGGCTACGATGTGACCATCTCAGATACGCTCGATGCGTATCTCGATGCAGAAAAGATGGCTTCGTATAACGTGATTACCCAGGTCTTTACGATGTCCACCATCACGCGTGAACAAGAAGCAGGGTTGCTCAAGGCCATTGCTGGCGGTGTAGGGTATGCCGGCTGGCACGGCGGTATGGCCGATGCGTTCCGCAACAACACCGAATACCAGTTCATGGTTGGCGGCCAATGGGTCGCACACCCCGGCAACATCATCGACTACACGGTCAACATCAGCCAGCCGGCTGACCCATTGGTCGCCGGTTTGTCATCATTCCAAATGCACTCCGAGCAATACTTCATGCACACCGATCCGGGCAACGAAGTCCTCGCAACCACGACATTTGATGGCACACACTGTGAGTGGATCAAGGGTACGGTCATGCCGGTCGTTTGGAAGCGCCGCTGGGGCAAAGGGCGCGTCTTCTATACCTCGTTGGGGCACGTCGCCAAAGACTTCGACGTCGTCGAGGCACGCACCATCATGCAACGTGGGTTGCTGTGGGCGTCGACGGCCGAAGGCTGGCGCTGGTGAGTATTCCTGCACAGATGCAGGCGGTGATTGCACCGACCGCACACGTCGGTGATATGCATGTGGGGTCGGTACCGACCCCGCAACCTGGCCCAGGTCACGTCCTGGTGCGTGTCCATGCGTCGGCCCTCAACCGCGCGGATCTGTTGCAACGTCGTGGTCTCTATCCCCCGCCTGCTGGTGCATCCGACATCATCGGCCTTGAAGTAGCCGGTACAGTAGCAATTGCAGATGGGTCGTGGATTGTCGGTCAACGTGTCATGGCAGTGGTGACCGGCGGCGGATACGGTGATTATGTGGTTGTCCCGACTGCAGAACTCCTCCCGATCCCAGAACAGCTCAGTGATACAGCCGCCGCTGCCATCCCCGAAGCGTTTTTGACCGCCTGGTTGAATCTCATCACACTGGCAGCACTCCAACCAGGTGAATCACTCTTTGTCCATGCGGGTGCAAGTGGTGTCGGCAGCGCTGCGTTGCAACTCGCACGTGCGATGGATGTGCATACCTATACGTCCGCAGGCACTGAGACAAAACGCGCATTCTGTGCGGGACTCGGTGCACGACTCGTCCGTGATTCACGCGTGGGTGGGCACGCCCAGGCTGTGCGCGAAGCAACCAATGGACGGGGCGTTGATGTCGTTCTCGACATGCTCGGTGCTCCTGCGTGGGAAGACAATTGTGCCATGCTCGCACACGGCGGGCGCCTGCTCCTGCTGGGGTTCTTGGCAGGTGCCAAAGGGGTCGTGGATCTCGGTCCTGTCCTGACCCGGAGTTTGACGGTCAAAGGCACGACACTCCGGCGCACCCCTGCAGCCGCCAAAGCAGCCTTGGTAGCGACGGCCGGTACATGGTTGCTCCCGCGCTTTGCAAACGGCACGTTGGTGCCTGTCATCGACCGTGTCTATACCCGTGCCGAAGTCGCAGCGGCACACCAGCACATGGAAGCAAATCAGAACATCGGCAAAATCATCTTGACGCACGTGTAGCATTCCCGCAGCAACCTCCCCCATCGCAGTGCGGTGGGGGAGGTTGTTTTTTGTGCAAGAGAGTGGTA
>JACCDP011365780.1_pt1 | contig 11810 bp, 8 predicted proteins | sample 7445841 | NCBI WGS metagenome assembly JACCDP01 (sample SAMN15323441, study PRJNA562643) | freshwater metagenome | isolation source: river surface water | place: USA:Blue River Watershed | collected 2017-08-17
GACTTCCTGTCCTCTCAATCAACGTCAATCAAGAAGGCTGGGCCATCGAAACCGAAGATGGGGTCATCATGGACGGAGTTTCTGGAGAGCACATCAAAGAAGCTGCTGGCGTGCTGGCCCAATACTGCGACATCATCGCAGTGCGTTGTTTTCCAGGACTCAAAGATAGAGAGCTCGACTACCGCGAGGAAGTCCTAAATAAATTTTTGAAGTATAGCAAACGCCCCATTATCAGCCTTGAGTCGGCGACGATGCATCCCCTGCAATCTTTTGCGGATATGATCACCATCGCTGAACACAAGCTCAAAGCCAAACCCAAAGTGGTACTCACATGGGCCCCTCAGGTAAAAGCTTTACCTCAGGCTGTCGCAAACTCTTTTGCCCAGTGGGCGCTCCGCACAGACTGTGAGTTCGTAATTACACATCCCCCCGGCTACGAACTCGATCCTCGTCTGACGCAAGGCGCACACATCACCCACGATCAGCAGCAGGCTTTTGCAGGAGCGGATTTTATTTACGCAAAGAATTGGTCTTCCTATCACGACTACGGCCAAATTCTTTGCTCTGACCGCAGCTGGCGCGTCGATGAGGAAAAAATGGCTCTAACAAACCAGGCCTACTTTATGCATTGCCTTCCGGTTCGAAGGAATCTTAAGGTCACAGATGCTGTCCTGGACAGCGATCGCTCCTTGGTCTTACAGCAGGCTCACAACCGAGTCTTTGCTGCCCAAACAATTCTCAAGCGCATGCTGAGTTCCCTCCCTTCCTAAGGCGAGACTGCAATGGAAAAGCTCACTCTATTCAAAGTCGGTGGTAAAATTTTAGATGACGCAAAGGCTCTCAAAGATTTTTTGAAAGGCTTTGCTAAGGTTCCAGGGAAAAAGATTCTGGTCCATGGCGGAGGTATCTTTGCCGACCAATTGGCAAAGCAGCTTGGCATCGAAGTCGAGATGCACGAGGGACGCCGCATCACTTCACCAGCGATGCGAGATCTCGTCACGATGGTGTATGGTGGACTCTTGCAAAAGCAGCTCGTCGCTCACCTGCAAAGCTATGGCTGCGATGCACTTGGACTGAGTGGCGCCGACGCCGCCCTTCTACCTGCGACGCGACGTAACCCCCAGCCTATCGACTTTGGTTGTGTAGGCGACATCGAATCTATCAACGTGGAACGGCTCGAACAATTTCTCAGCCTAGGCCTGACTCCAGTCATCTGCCCTCTGAGCTGGGATCCTTTGCAGGGAGAAATGTTGAATAGCAATGCCGACGGCGTTGCCTGTCGTATTACCGAAGCTTTGGCTCATCGTTACGAGACGACATTGCTCTACTGCTTCGATAAGGCTGGCGTCCTGCTCGACCTCAACGATCCGACTAGCCTCCTGCCAAGCATCACGCCCAGCGTATATAGCCATCTGAAGTCCGAAGCAAAAGTTCATACGGGTATGGTGCCAAAGCTCGACAGCTGCTTTCGAGCGAAGGCTGCGGGGGCTAAGCAGGTCTTGCTTGCCAGTCCAGATCAGTCGCTGGCCTATGCTTCAGCTCAACCCTTCCGAGGTACGCTGATTGAGCTCAATTAAGATGGCTCGCCTTGAATATTGCACTTGGGACTCTCCCCGAGCTGGGCTATCTTCAGCAGACAGTCGGAAAGAGGGAGACTATGACCGGATTTTTACCGAACAGCCGAGGTTCTTTAATTTTGGATCTGATCGTGGTCGCCATGGCGCTGGTAATCCCAGTCATGCTCTATAGCCTGGTAGCAGTACGACGACACAAAAATTTTGAGCGACATCGTATTATTCAGATAAGTCTAGGCCTCATTTTGGGCGTTGCTATCCTCGCCTTTGAGGTCGATATGCGTTGGAATGGTTGGCGACACTTGGCCGAAGCCTCGCCTTACTTTGAAAGTCTTGTATTTCCAGCTCTTTACGTCCATCTATGCTTTGCAATTCCAACCCTTTTCCTCTGGGTGTACACCATTTTCATGGCGAGTAAGTACCAGATCTCCAGAGCTGCCGGGGGAGCCCCTCGATTTCGCCACAAAACCTTTGGTCGTTTGTCAGCCTACTCGATGATAGCCACCACGATCACGGGCTGGATCTTTTACTACCTGGCCTTTATAGCCATGTAACGTACGGATCTCTTTACAAATCCTACCAATGTGTCGAAATTTCTTGTCTGTATCTTGCAAATTGACTCAGCCAAGATTATACTCCATGGCGAGAGAGATCTCGCTAAAGCTCCTGAATTTCTCTGGTTTCTGCCCTCGACTCAGGTGCCCACATACTTTTCCGAATAGTTCTATTTTAGGAACGGTTGCTGAACCGAAAGGAGGCTCAGATGGTACTTCCAAATCCGTTGAAACGTCCGTTTTTAGTCCGAAATTCCGAAACAGGGCTGCGTACGAGCAGTAAGGTAGCCCCATCCACCGACAAACTTCCTAAAAAGTTGTCGCCAGATGCTATGAAAGTGCTCCTCCAAACTGTGCGCGAAGGAGAGCGAAACACCTCACGTTCCATCATCAGCACTACGCTGCATGTGAACGATGTGGTCGCCGAATATTGCCTCAGGCATCTTGAGGAAAAGTTGCGTCAAGAAACGGACTATGAAACCCGAGTGATGCAAGGAATTGGCGGACTTCCAGTGAGTACTAGCACAGATGTCATGCAGTTCCTCCGCTATGCTTTTGGTGTGCAAGGAGCCGTATCTACAGCGATTGCAAGGCATTTAAGAGCCAACAATGGGTCGACGAACAGTTGAAGATGAGTTGAGGACCGAACAAAGCCTCACTCAACTTCCCTCGTCTTTGTCCTATCTGGCTTTTTTTCCTTAAAAAACAATCGATCGTACGTTGCACAAGGACACAAGGACCATTAAGATGGGGCCCGCTTGAGCCTATCGCCTTGGAGTGTGTCTCTATGAAACGACTGTTCATCTTTTGTCTCCTCATCTCCAGCCTTTGCGCCTCACCCCAGAGCTGGGCAGCAAGCCCTACAAGTTCCTTCGCTCTGCGCCCTATAACAGAAGATGTGTTTTATTTTATCCTCATGGACCGTTTTGCGGATGGCGATCCAAGCAATAACAAAGCTTACGACAAAGTTCCTGTAGGCAGCAAAGATGCCAAAGCCGATATCGCCCGCCATGGCTACGAACCAAGTTTGGAGGATTTCTATCACGGCGGTGATTTTGCAGGCATTATTCAGAAACTAGATTATCTGCAAGGTCTGGGCGTCACCGCACTTTGGCTTTCACCTGTTCAAAAAAATCGGGCAACCCAATTTGCCAATAACAAGTTAGGTGTCACAGCAGGCTATCACGGCTATTGGATCCAGGATTTTACGACTGTCGATCCCCACTGGGGGAAGGAAGCCGACTTTGTGCAACTTATCGAAGAAGCGCACAAACGGGGCATGAAAGTCTTTATCGATGTTATCGTCAATCATACGGCCGACATGATCAGCTATCGTGAGTGCCAAGAATGTGCCTACCGCTCACGCGCTGACTTTCCTTATGCAGGAACCCGTAAAGGAAAGATATTGAATCAAGGCTTCCGGGACGGGGATTTTTCTGCAGAAAATTTTGCTAAGTTTAAAGACTCAGATTACGCCTACTCACCTTTTGTCTACGATCCTAAACTTCGCAAAGTTCCAGATTGGTTGAATGACCCTATCTATTATCACAACCGTGGAAACTCGACTTTTTCAGGAGAAAATTCTGAACTCGGAGACTTCTTTGGGCTGGATGATCTTTTCACAGAACACCCCAGAGTCGTCTCAGGGATGATCGACATTTATGCGGACTGGATTAAAAAGTATAAGTTCGATGGCTTTCGCATCGATACAGTCAAGCACGTGAATATCGAATTCTGGCAAGAATTCATTCCGGCCATGCGTCAAGCCGCAAAGGATGCTGGTGTCCCACATTTTTTCATGTTTGGTGAAGTTTTCTCGGGGGACCCCTTAGTTCTTAGTCGCTACACGCGCGAGGGGAAATTTGATTCCGTGCTAGATTTTTCACTCCAAGGGGCAATCAAAGAAGTATTTGCCGATGGACAGCCAGCCAACAAACTCCATGAAACTCTAGCCAACGATGATCTTCATCGTCTCGGCAGCAGTCCTGAACACATGATGAGCTTCGTTTCCAATCACGATATCGGCAGACTCGCTCTAGCTCTGAAGAAAAGCTTCAAAGATGCGAGCGATGAGGAACTCGTAAAACGCTTAAGCCTGGCACATGCCTACCTCTATTTTTCCAGAGGAGTGCCTGTTCTTTATTACGGAGACGAACAAGGCTTTACTGGCTTTGGAAACGACAAAGGTGCTCGTGAGGACATGTTCCCGAGCAAAACGCCAAGCTATGCCGAACTTATAAACTTAGGAACAGCAGGCAAGGGTACTCCAGCTCAAGATAATTTTGACACTCAGCATCCGCTCTATAAGGCATTTGCTACCTTTGCCCAGCTAAGAAAACAGGAAATTCTCCTGCAAAGTGGCGATTATCATCCCCTTACCGATCTTCCCAAAGGACTCCTCGGATTCCGACGAACACTTTTTGATAGTCCAGATGAAGTCCTAGTCGTCTTCAATCTTGATTCTAAAAACTCGCTAAGCCTCCCACTTAAAGGCTCTAAGCCCAAATGGGTCGCAGGTCTCAGCGCCACAGCCTGGGAATCAAAACAAGAACTCGTTCCGCTCTCCTATCTCATTATCAAGAGAGCCAAGACACCGACTATGAAAAGTAAGCCCCAAGGCGAATTTGCAAATCTCTTGGAAGGTCAGCGGGTAGCTGGCATGTTCTACGGAGAGCTAAAACTTGCCGAAGCAGCAGACTACAAAGTCGTGTTCTATCGCAAGGGACCGAAGGACAAAGATTTTGTCCGCCTCTACACGGACACCACAGCTCCCTATCGCGCCTATATAGACGGCGAAGCTTTTCCCGACGGAACTGAACTCAATTTAAAGGCAGAGGTGTCTCTACGATCTGGCGTTCGTCAAGAGCTCTTCCGCAAGGTCATCGTCGACAAGCGTCCAATTCACACGAAACTGATCTACGAAAATGGCAATCAAAGAACAGAAGCGCAGCTCATCAGCCGTGAAGGTCGAATTCAACTTCCTCGTCAACTTGAAGAGGGCCAAAAGCTAAGCTTTGACTGGCCGCTTGGAACTAGTGCTTACACGATCTTTTTCTCTGGCTTGGACACCAAACAAGAACGAGCTTACGACAAACCGCTGGTCCTCAATTATAGGACTGATGTCCTACCCTACTTGAAGCAGGGGCCACAAGGAGAACCAACTCTCACGCTCTATATCAATAGCAAGCATGAAATGAGCTATGAAAGGCTAGCTCCTACTCACACAAAGCCCGAAGCTCTTCGGGCTCTAGCAGAAGGATCCTTACCTTCCAAAAAACTCTTTGTGCGTGGCGGAATGAATGCCTGGCAAGCCAAAGACGAACTTAGCTTGCAAGGAAAAGGAATTTTCCGTGCGGACACCCAACTATCAGCAGGATTCATAGAGTTTAAGGTATCCGACGCAGATTGGAGCTCCGACCTCAATTTTGGTGCTCCTGTTGACGAAAACGGACTTAGTGCCTCCGGCCAAAGCAGTAATTTAAGTTTGGACGTCGCCAAAGAAGGAGTTTATCGCTTTGAACTGTTCTCCTTCTCCGCAGGAGAACAGTCGCGCAAACTTACCCTACTCCGCGTCAGTGCAGAATAGGCCTGATACAGCTAGCAGACCTAGCAGAGGTCTGCTTTCAGTGTCTTCAAAGATGCGAGAAGCTCGGCTGGGTAGACTTGTTTGGAGTCCCAGCCTCCCAGCATCCACGACCCCGATAGACAAATGACTTGTGTAATTTTTTTGAAGAGAGGGACATGTTCTTGCCGTAATCCGCCAGAGGGTACAATAGACATCCCAGGGAAGGCTGCCATCACTTGGGTGAGATAGGCTGGCCCAAGTGCTTCGGCAGGAAAAAACTTAGCGCAGAGAGCTCCTCTGGCCTCGATAGCCATCAGCTCCGAAGCCGTGCTGAACCCTGGCAGATATGCAAAAGCTCTTTCTTCAGCAAAGGCCCAAAGGTCCCCTTGAAAGCCTGGCGAAACACCAAAATCTAACCCGAGCTTATGAGCCTTTTCAATATCAGCTCGTGACTTGAGCGTCCCCATACCGACCACCAGAGACGGAAAACTTGCTTTTAGTGCTGTCGCAGATTTCCAAGCACCAGGGTCTCGTAAAAGAACTTCGACTGCAGAATACCCAGCAGCTTCAAGCAAGCGTCCGAGAAGAAGTGCCTCGTCTTCCGAACGAAGTACAACTGTCGGCAGGATGCGAGCTGCTCGTAAACAGTCGAGCAAAGGCTGTTGAAAACTCGTCACGACTCGCTGCTCCTCGTTCATCAGCGCTCTTCGTCGAATACTGAGGCCGCACCTATCAAACCTGGCTGAGGAGCGACCACAAGATAGGTTGGTATTGCAGAAAGATAGGATCGGAACCGACCTTTTGCCATAAATCGCTCACGGAAGCGGCTCTGTGCGACAAATTCCGGAAAACGAGGAACTATCCCACCTGCGATGTAAACACCACCCTTAGCCCCAACTTGGAGAGCATAGTCACCAGCGACAGAGCCAAGGATCGCACAAAATCGTTCCAGAGCTTCGCGACAGAGAGGACTTTTTTCGCTCAAGCCAGCCTCGGAGATGGCTGCTGCGTCCATACGGACGAGCTCTTGCTGCCTGTAGGCACATACTCCTTCGTAAACGTGAACCAATCCATTCCCGGATAGGAGATCTTCGTTGGAGACGAAACCCAGTTTTTCCCGCAATTTCCTGGCTAAAAACTCTTCGAATTCGTCCAAAGCAGCAAAGCTTGCGTGACCGCCTTCGGTCGCTAACGGAATGGGCTTAGGATGGGCAGGCACAAGCGCCGCCATGCCGAGTCCAGTCCCAGGCCCGAGAACAGCAATAGGTTGGTGTGGCACGGCTTCTCCGTCTCCAACCCGAAAGACTTCTCGCGCTCCGAGGTAGGGAATACTGCGGGCCACTGCCTCGAAATCGTTGATCACCTTGAGGTAGTCGAGACCTAAGATGCCTTTGAGCTCACTGATGGAAAACGACCAAGAGTTGTTCGTGAAGCGTATACTGTCTCCAGCGACGGGAGATGCAACAGCAAAGCAGGCCTTACGAGGGTGGACGATGCACTGTGCCTTACCAAGGTACTCATGGATCACATCGACCAGACGTGGGTAATCTTTGTTCGACATGCGCTCGATCCCAAAGACTTCGTTACCCTCAGTCGTGACCAAGCCAAGACGAGCGTTAGTTCCCCCGATGTCTGCTACCAGATAGTGATTCATGCCAACTCCCCGTTCTTCGCTAAACCGACCCCCCTTTATAGCGAAATGTCAGCAGCGAGCCCAGCAATTTCGCAAAGGGATGCAAGACCTCGGGCAGAGTCCCTACCCTTCAAATCTTGTAGACTTTCAGGATACCAAAACGTATTGTCAAACTGGCGTTACCAAGATTCCCTAGATTTGTCTTAAAGTTGCGACAATTATCGAACAAAGTCGGGAGAGTACAGCTGTTCCCTACGTTTGCGAAGACATTCTCCTGTCTGGGTTCTGCTTACAGCGATAAAAGCTTGTCATCCTTGGTCATTCGTGGTTATTTAACGCCAACTTAGACATGTTTTAACAAAGAGGGGGGCGAGGCCGTGAATATACTCCAAAAGATCCAAAAGACACGACCTTTCTTGAGCAAATCTGAGCTCAAGGTTGCCGATGTGGTCCTTGCAGATCCCAATGCTGCCATTCGTTCGAGTATCGCAGCCCTTGCTCGCACGGCGGATGTCAGCGAGCCAACCGTTAACCGCTTCTGTCGCAGCCTTGACTGCAGTGGTTTTCCAGACTTTAAGCTACGCGTCGCCCAAAGCCTGGCCAGCGGCACTCCCTATGTCAACAGTAATGTAGACCCCAACGATAGCGTACGGGACTTCTCCACCAAAATTTTCGAGCTCACAATTTCTTCGCTTGAAGACGCAAAGAGCAATCTCGACTACGAAGTGATCGGTAAAGCGATCGACGCTCTCGCAGGTGCACGCCGTATCGAATTTTACGGCCTCGGTGCTTCGGCTTCCGTTGCCCTCGATGCGCAGCACAAGTTCTTCCGACTCAACACGCCCGTTGTGGCTTACACAGATGTCATGATGCAACGTATGTCGGCGTCCGCAGCCGGTCGCGGGGATGTCATCGTCATCATTTCCTATACCGGTCGAACGATTGCAACTGTCGACGCTGCCAAGCTTGCTCGCGAAGCCGGTGCTACAGTCATCGGTATCACCATGTCCGATTCTCCCCTCGCGCAGCACTGCAGCCTGGTGATCGGAGTGGAAACAGCGGAAGACACTGACGTTTATACGCCAGCAGTATCACGCCTCGTCCATCTCGCTGTCATCGATGTCTTGGCAACCGGAGTCACTCTCAAGCGTGGTCCCGATTTCGTCGATCACCTCAAAAAGATCAAAAACTCTCTGAGAGCGACACGTTTTACAAGGGATGAATTAGCGTTAAGCTAAGGAACCCAAAATCTCCGCTTCGTCTCCCAGACGAGGCGGTCTGCAGCAGCAAGTTTTTCTCCTTAAGTTTTCCCTTAATGTATACGACTGAGTGTGAGGCATACGCAGATTTTATGAGGAGCACCCCATGCAAACCCAGCTCAAAATCAGCCACCTGAGCAAGGTCTACGATAATAAAGTCAAAGTTCTCAACGATATTAACCTAGAAATTAAAGAGCGCGAGTTTCTGGTACTCGTCGGTCCTTCAGGTTGCGGCAAGTCTACACTCCTTCGTACGATCGCTGGTCTAGAAGAAGCCAGCCAAGGGGAAATCCACATCGCTGGACGTGATGTCACACAACTCCAGCCGCGCGATCGCAACATCGCGATGGTATTTCAAGACTACGCTCTCTATCCCCATATGAGCGTTCGAGAAAACTTGGCTTTCGGTCTTCGTATGCGAGGAGCGTCTGAGGCAGAAATCGAACAAGAGATCGAACGAGCAGCCAAGATACTCAAGATCGAATCTTACCTCGACCGCAAGCCTGCCCAACTTTCAGGTGGTCAACGGCAACGAGTTGCGATCGGTCGCGCCATCGTTCGCAGAGCAAGCCTTTTTCTGTTCGACGAACCCCTATCTAATCTCGACGCCAAGCTGCGCTCACAAACACGGATCGAACTCGCCGATCTCCACCAGAAGATCGGAGCAACTTCCGTTTATGTTACGCACGATCAGGTTGAAGCCATGACTTTAGCTGATCGCATCGTGGTCTTGAACGGAGGTGACATCCAACAGATGGGTGCTCCTCTCGAACTTTATCACCATCCCGCCAACAAGTTTGTTGCCTCTTTTATAGGAAGTCCTGCCATCAATTTTCTCGAAGGTCAACTTCGCTGGGAAAATGGGCGGCGAATTTTTGAGACTTTAGGTCAAAAGATTGACTTTACCGACGCTCCCACCCCAGCAGAAGTGGGTCCCTATACCCTCGGTGTTCGTCCAGAAGGTCTTAAAATTTTGGCTCGTGAAGGTCGTGAGTCCGAAGGCAAAGTGGACTTTACACTCCAGGTGATTCTCAAAGAACCGCACGGACACGAAGTTCATATGGTAGCCAATCTCAACGAACAACAGCTCATCCTTCGCAGCGCAAACCCCAAACGTTTGGAAGTTATGAACGACGCCAAACGCGGTGACAGTCTTGCCTGTACGATAGACCGTGAAGCACTTCATTGGTTTGAAGCTGACGAAATGGGACGCAGAGTGGACGCAAAAATCCAAGCTCCCTTCCACTAATCTATTCGCTCGTTGCGGAGAGTCTATCTATGTTGCAAGTTACCTTAGCGCGTGATTATCTTTTTTGTGGCTACGGCACTCAAATGGATCCGAGTGTTAGCCTCAGTTACTCCGGACAGCCTGGCAATGGCTGCCGGCCTAGTATATTCTTCGGTCCTACACGAGATGCCCTGCACTTGATCACTCGAAAACTGCATGCAGCCCTTGTGATTCGACCCAAATCTCTCCACGATTTGCAGACAAGGGCCTGGGTACTGAGCATGCCTGGTGGCGACCCTGAAGTAACAAAGCTTTGGGCCGAACAGACCGCAGCTCTCGCTACTCAGATCCGCCCTCAGGTCGCAGCACTCTCTCTTGTACAAAGCCGAAGCGACCTTGAACGCGAAGCTGACATCTATCACCAGAGCTTTGAAGCCCAAGGCTTACCTGAAGGCTTAAAGGACTTCCGTCTCGATATCCAAGCCTGCGTTGAAGGTGATGCTCTTCGTGAACAATGGGTGCTCAGAGGTCTTGGCAAAGATTACCATGCTCAACTCGTCTACTGGTACCAGTCAGAAATTGGTGCTTCCGTGGAGATGCAAAGCACAGTCTTTTACGAAAGAGCTCAGGCTCTTTGTTCGTATCGAGGAGCTGTGTGTTTTGGAATCCAGGCTTTGGACCAAAAGCAAAAGAGTCTTCCTGTCGTTTTTGCTGAGACTGGCGCCGCCCAGAATCATCGCGCTGCCCAGCGCTTTGCCGAGCTTGTGAGAAGCAGCTGGCTCCTAGATGAAGTCATAGGCTTTGCCTATGCTGGCGAAGCTCAGCCCCCTGCTTCCTGGACTGCGTTAGATCCGCGTTCGCTCTGTAGCCTAGGTGAAACCGAAGGCCTTATCGCCTGGCAAGTGCCTGGTGACGAAGCCTTTGAACTCAGTTTCCGCCTTGCAAAATCTCTCGAGGATTTTGAGTCTCCACTGCCTCCAAGCGCTCTCGAACGCGCTAGAAGCGCAGATCATTCTTGGCTTAAAAAGCAAAAAGCAGCCCCTTCCTATATTTCCAAAGAATTGCAGGACCTTTATGCAAGAACTTTGCTGACACTACGCCAGATGCAGGATCCTGAAGGTGGCATCATTGCAGCTCCAGAATTCCATTATGCTCTCACCCACTGTGGTGGTTACGGATATTGCTGGGGGCGGGACGCAGGCTTTATTTCTTACGCCATGGATGTCTGCGGACTCTTCGAAGAGTCTGCGCGCTTCTATCGCTACATGCAACGCTGCCAAAACAAAGATGGTTCCTTCCTTCATCGCCACGACATGAAAGGCCACCTTGGCAGCAGCTGGGGCCTTCTACAACCAGACGAAACAGGTAGTGTTTTGTTTGGTCTGTGGCAACACTTCCAACTCGCCAAAGACAGTGCTTTGATGGGTGAGCTGCGCGATACTATCTATCGAGCTGCTGATTGGCTTGCAAAGTCACGACATAGCTTCGACCCAGAGCTTCCCATTGAAGGACATGATCTTTGGGAAGAGCGAGAGGGAGTTCATCTCTACAGTGTTTCAGCCATGACAGCAGGGCTAGAAGCAGCTTCTGCCATCGCTCAGGCCATGGGCTGGTCGCAGCCAGAACTTTGGGCTCAGAGGGCACGAGAGCTTCGAGAGCTCAGCAACAGTGATCGCTTTGTTCAAGCAAACAATAAAGCGAGTCCCTTTGCAAGATCGCTTCGCCGCAGAATTCCAGCCCATATGGTGCCTCGTTTAGAGCAACTTGAGCTACCTATCACTCGGCACCAGAACACCCTAGGTCGGGTGGTTTACGAACTTGCTCAAGACTTTGTTCTAGACATTTCTCAAATCGCCGTGTCCTATCCTTACCGGACTCTGGATGTCGCGCGTCATGAGGAAGCCTTTGACAAGCTCTTGTTCGCGATCGACCAAAAGCTCTGGCGACCTTCTCAGGGCGGACATGGACGCTATGAGGGTGATTATTATCGCGACGGA
>JACCDP010051124.1_pt1 | contig 11809 bp, 11 predicted proteins | sample 7445841 | NCBI WGS metagenome assembly JACCDP01 (sample SAMN15323441, study PRJNA562643) | freshwater metagenome | isolation source: river surface water | place: USA:Blue River Watershed | collected 2017-08-17
AATACCGACCAATTGGGCTAGAGGTCAGTCCAAGCCTCAAGGAACTAGTGAATGTAACGGTGGATAAGAATAACTACCTGTTTTTCAAAAACTCGATTGGCTTTGCCAAAAAAGCAGGCTTTCCAAAGACGACCCTGCCGCTAATTGCAGTAACCATCGCATATATAAAGAGCAAGCCTTACTACCGCAAGAAAGTAAAGGCAGGTGCCAAGGCAAGTGCAGACTTAGCCAAACAAGGCAGCAAAGACTAGATTTAAGCCATGCGCATAGATGTGGCTGATGGTCTGTCTAAAAAGGCTCTTGATTCAATACAAGGGATAATTTTCCAGCGAACTGCTTGTTAATCTCCCTATGATGGCAAGGGAATTCTACCCCGACCTTATCCAGGCGCTGCCTACTCTAAGAAAAACAAAATAGCTTGTAATGAATCGTGTGACAAAAGTAAATTAGACAGTTCTTGAAATGAAAGTCCAGGGCGGTTTTAATATGACCGCTAAACGTATAGTTTCGTGCCAAGAATCATGTCAAACTTCCACACATTTAGACCAGCCAAGAAATTCAAGTTAAACTCCTGCCTTTCAACTTATTCACTTGAAATTGTCTCTGATATCCACCATCAAGAATCTTAAGAAGAGCGTGCAAACCTAGAGCTGCTATAGTTCTAGCCTTCGTTTTTCTAATTCCATGTTTCTCTCTAAGATGCATGAATTCTTTTTCATCTTGGCTCTCTGGAACATGTGTAACCTGCTCATCATGTACCCTAAATCCGGCAGCCGTGTACGGAAAATACTTGAACTTAAACTCTTTTGACATAGTCAAGTACAAGTCCCAATCCATTGCTCTGCGGAAAGAAGTGTCCCAGCCTATTTTTTTTAAAGCAGACGCTCGAACAAACAAAGCGCAAGATGGTATGAAACATCCATAATTACGGAGTACAAATCTAGACATTCTATGAGAGGGCAGGGCTCGAAGAACCAAACCCTGTTTATCCACAAAAATGCAATCACCATAAAAGACATCGACTTCTGGGTGAGAAAGAGCTGCCTGGTAAAAAAAATCAATCGCACCGGGAAGGTAAAATTCATCTGCATTTAGCCAGCCAACTAAATCATTTGAGCCAACCAACGCAAGGGCTTTGTTAAGTGCATCAGATTGGCCTCGATCCCTCTCCGATACGAAAATCAAGTTGTCGCGCTCTAATGTTTTTAGGACTTGGGCAGTACCGTCCGTTGATAACCCGTCTTGTACAATGTGGCGCAATAGAATCTCATCGGCATTTGCGGAAACGCTCTCTACGCATTGGCGAATAAAGCGCGCATAGTTGTAGGAGGGAGTTATAACAGTAACGCCATCGAGTTTCTTCTGGCTGCCAGGGGTTGGGCTCTTGTCGGCCGGCATTATGACAATCCTTACCTAAAAGACCTGAGTTCTAGGTCATCCAGAAGCAGGGCATGAAAGGCATGGCATACCCCGCACTTGTATTTTTACTTTATACGATGTGTTCCTTGCTCGACCCAACCACTAATCCGCTCCTCTGCAGAAAACAGAACATTAGATCTTCAGATCCTCTCACAATAGATTCCACTAGATTTATACTATGCGGATACACATTGCAGACCACCCACTAATCTCACACAAAATCTCTGTCCTACGGGATATAAGTACTCCTGCTCCAATATTCAGGCAATTAGTAGAGGAGTTGGTAACGTTACTTGCGTTCGAAGCAACCAAGGGAATTAAAACTAACTCGGTGAAGATAGTTACTCCAGTGTCGACAACAGACGGACCAAAACTTACCCATCCGAACCCGCTGATCGTTCCGATACTAAGAGCAGGATTGGGTATGCTTGAAGGCATGCTCAAGCTTCTGCCAACTGCAGACGTAGGTTTCTTAGGAATTAAGAGAAACGAATTGACATTACACCCGTACACATACGCGAACCGGCTCCCAGAAAATCTCGCAGGGAGACAGGTTTACCTTCTTGACCCCATGCTCGCTACTGGCGGAACCTTAATTGACTCCATAAATTACGCCATTGAAAAAGGGGCAGCTGATGTCACATGTATTTGCTTGCTAGGGGCACCAGAGGGTGTTGCAGCTCTAAAGCAGAATTTTGAAAATAACAACGTGAATATATTTCTAGGCTACCTCGATGAAAGACTTAATGAAAAGGGTTACATAGTTCCCGGTTTGGGCGATGCAGGTGACCGATTGTACGGTAGGGCTGACTGATACAGATTGCGCTAATTTCGAAGTCATTAGTCGCTCCACCTGCCGTCATCTAAGTCAACTGTTTTTTCGAAACTTAGCTAACTTTATTTCCAGATTGAATGTGCGCCAAAAACTCGCCTGAGGCGCCACGCCACCACTTTCTCAACAGAGGCTACGTTTTCTTATGCGTCATGTTCAACTGTCTTTTCCAAACTGAGAGCTTCACCCCATCGTGATGCGAACCGAGTAGAACTCCTATCGAGAAATAAAATGGAATTGCACCGAAAGGGGCTTCAAGAATTACACCAAGAAGAGAAATTGGAATGAATGCGAGGACGATAGTCATTGACACAAAGCTCAAGTCGTCCAATAATTCGGATTTGCGGAACCTAATCACAATGATTACTAAAGTCACTGTAAGAATAACGGCTGCTGGCCAACCCAATCTAGCGATTACAGTCACCAGAAAATTATGGGGGCTCCTAACTCCAGTGTAGGTTGTGCCTTCCAAAAATTGTAGAGTGCGAGTGACATCCAAGAAATTTATACCGAAACCTGATCCAAAAAAGATATTCGTAGAAGAGCTGTTTACCCAATCGAGAACTTGTCGCCACACCAGTTCCCTTGCGTTTACTGTCCCTAGAGCTGAACTAGCCAGATCAGAATTGGAGCTCGACAGACCTAGCCCACCCAGTAAACGTGTACCGGCCGTCGTGAATTGCAAAATGAAGGCGAGTATTATTGTTCCTACTATCGCGGTTGAAAACTTGACATTCCGCCGACTATAAAAGCCAACCGATTCGCCATTGCTTCTCGCCATGCCCGTTAGAAACCAGGCAACGCAGACTAGAAGCGCAATCAAACTTGAGCGCGCAGGTGAAAAAGCTAGAACCGTAGCACATCCAGCTAATTCAGCCAAGGTAAATGCCTTTGGATAACCGCTGAACCACCTCCTTATTGCTAAGACGAAGTAAACCGCCACTAGGGCGGTATCTATGTCTGCCCTAAAGGCAAACAGTCCAACCTCAGGAAAAGTTCCAAATCGAATCCCAGATAAGTTACCCGAGCCAATTACCAGAAGGCACCAGACCAAGTGCAAGCCAAGACCTCTATAGATCCACTGAAAGCACTTTGCCCTGAACTCTGGACCTTGGCTTCTAATCTGACTGGCAACTACAAAGGCGATGGAAATGTAAACAAAAGGAACAAAATCTCGAAGGATTTCTAGAATTGGATACCCGTCAGACCATGAAAGAAGGGCTCTCAAGGCGGCCCAAAGGAGAATAGCTGCTAGAAACAATTTAGCCGGATCAGTGCCTTCATAGAGGCTGGATTCACTCGGTCTTTCACGCTTAGATAACAACCAAGAGAGAATCGCGATTGAGAGAAGCACATCACTTATAAATATCGGAGAAACGCCAATATAAGAGAACCATCTTGAGCCAAAAACTAACAACGCTGTAAGTGCGGCTAATATCCTAAGTGATGCCGGAGGAATTACCATTTAGCTCCTTGTTAGACTGAAACTCAATCATCTAGTTACTATGCTAAGTTGAAAAATTGCTTCTGATTCCATACACAGGAAGTGAGTCCAAGCAAATGCCAAGTTCGGGACTTCAAAAGCACAGATTCGACAATATTCCGCTTCTCGCTGGAGATACGTCTGAATACCTTCAACTCATAAGAAAATACTCGGAAGCAAATCATGCAAGTGTATTTCATTTGGTTAACGCTTACACATGTGCGATTTTTGGCTCGCAAGTTAAAAGCAATCCATTAGTTGATGAAATGTCTGTAAATCTGATTGACGGTTACTGGCTTCGCAAGCACCTAGAGCTCAAGACTGGAAATCGGATAAAAGGCACTAGGGGCCCAGAACTATTTGAAAGGTCCTTCTCACCAGATTTGCCTGTTGGTGAGAGGCATTTCCTGCTTGGAACAACGCCTGAAAATCTGACTGAACTAGAAAGAAAACTATTAGTGAAATCGAGCGGAAAGGCAATGATTCGAGGGTTGAGTCTGCCTTTTCGGCCTCTATCTTCAGAAGAAGAAATAGCCTTAGCTGAGGTGATAGTCAATTTCAGGCCCAACGTAGTTTGGATTGCTTTGGGGACGCCCAAACAAGACTTAGTGGCCCAAGAATTATGCCGACTCATAAACGTGCCTATAGTATGCGTTGGAGCGGCATTCGATTTTATCTCAGGGGCAAAAAAGACTGCACCGATCTGGATGCAGAAGTTTGGTCTAGAATGGCTGTTTCGCTTAGCCAGTGAACCTAGGAGGCTTTGGAAAAGATACCTCTTGGGAAACTTAAAATTCTTGTTTCTAGCCGCTAGAGACAGAAGCTCTCCATGAAAATAGCAATTGTCCACTCTTTTTACAGGTCATCTTCGCCGAGTGGTGAAAACTTGACAGTTCTAGCACAAGCGAATTTGTTAAAAGAATTCGGCTACGACGTCAAGATTTTTGGCGTTCACAGCGATGACATAAATTTTATCGACAAAATTAGGCTGCCATGGAATGTGGCATTCTTCAAAGGAGTTTCCCTGCGAGAAGAGATCATGCAATTTGAACCAGATATAGTTCACGTGCACAATCTCTTTCCTAACATTGGCTACGGTTGGTTAGCAAAAATGGGTATACCCGTGATCGCGACATTCCATAACTTCAGGCCTTTCTGCGCAAATGGGCTATTTTCACGTAATGGACATGAATGCACAGATTGCTTGAATCATGGTAGCGGCCAAGCCATCATAAATAGTTGTTATAGGGGATCAAAGTTGAAGACAATACCTCTTAGCGTTGCAACTCGCGACTCCGGATCCCACAACCCTCTTTTTGAGATTTGTTCGGCAATTATCGTTCTTTCAGATCATTCAAAAAGTTTCTACGAAAAATACACACCAAAACCAGAAAAAATACGAGTGGTTCCAAACTTTTCTGAAAAGCTGCTTCCCTCCTGGGAGCCGACGAGACGTGATTATTGGTTGTACGTAGGCCGACTCAGCCATGAGAAGGGAATCGCTGAGCTACTAGAATCTTGGCCCGAAGGTGAGAAGCTTTTGGTTTACGGCACTGGAGACCTTGAAAATAAATTGCGGACCTTGCATGCCTCAAATCCTGACATTGAGTTTATGGGTTACCTAAATGAGGGCAAAAAGCCTGACGTATTTAACGGTTGTATAGCTCTTATCTTTCCCAGTTTATGCTTTGAGACGAGCCCCTTGGTCATGTCCGAAGCTTTTTCAATCGGGCGACCAATCCTCGCCTACTCCAAAAACGTTGTAGGTATGAAGATTAATCAAATTGGTGGAGGCGCTGTATTCGAAAGCTTTGGTGACCTACCCGCTGCTATGCAGAGGATAAGAGAGAACTCAAAATCACACTCGATGGAAGCCCTAAAGCACTACGAGGAAGCTCTAAGTCCCAAAAGTTGGCTGCATAACATACAAACTTTGTACAAAAAGTTCAAGCAATAACCAGATAGCAAGTTATAGCATTCGAAAGACCAACCTTTTCCAAACATGAAGATTCAATTGGTCTCTCACTTTTTTTAAAAGATTAGTACAAAGGTAAGAAAGCATCTACCTCTCAGGAAGTTCAAATCGAAGAACTTAGTAAATCTAGGTAAACGGCTCGCCGATAGAAAGAAATACAGCTCATATCAACACTGTGGGAATGAAATCGCCGTGATCATTCAAGCCCTATTCACCTGCTAGTGGCTCTCGGTTTTCCTCACCTAATTGCCAAAGGAAACAGGCAACGGAAATCTCATATGCTGCCAGCAACGCAGCGAGGACTAATCCTCTATTTCCGTCCTTATATCCTCCCCTTATAAAAAAGCGACCAAAAAACTTCGTCCACGGTTTACACAATAGGTTACTCTTCGAGAATCTCTCTCCGTCGGCAAATTTCTGATACGCATCGACTTTTGCATAACCTAGCAATGATCTAAGTGTAAATTCCTCTATTGTGCGATAGTCGAAATGGATGGAATGAGCTATATCGGGTCTAATTGTTTGAATTTTCCCCTTTACTGGAACTTGAGAGTGCAGACCAGCTTTCCAACTTCGATCCCAAGAATCGGATCTGAAAAAAGCTAATTGAAAGGGTCTGAACCATCCTCCACCGAAAACTGGTTCACCAAACATCACGTGCAGGCGGGCAAATCGAGCACCCGAATAACGCCCATCCTGCACTACCTTGAGCAATGCACCGGCCAGTTCTTGGGTTATTCTTTCGTCCGCATCCATTCGAAGTATCCATCCGCTTTTGACCTGCGAAAATCCCAAATAGTCAAGTTTGTCTATTTCCCCGCCATGAAAACAACCTTTTAGAACCTGCGCGCCATGCTCAATTGCGATATCGGCAGTTCTATCTGAACTATCGTCATCAACGACGATGACAACATCTGAGATATAAAAGGCTGAGCGTATAGCTTCCGCAATTTGAGACTCCTCGTTTTTAGCTTTTATAACTGTAGTGATGTTTACAATTTCATTCATGGGTCGACTTTCCATCTATTCTTAAAGGCTCGGAGCGCTTCTAAAATAATTCCTCTAATCACTGTCCATGGAGAAGGATGGGGAGTTGCTAATAATCTAATTCTAAATAAGTACTTAATTAACTCATGTGCTTCTGGCGTCATAGACATTTCTCTTGATTTATTAGGCATAAGAATAGTGTCAATGAATTGATCAATGCTTAGCTGACTAACGGCCTTACTATAAGTCGCCGAATACTCCATGCTATTCAACTTTTCAAACACACCCACCGCATGCTTCAAAAGTTTTGATCGAGACGACCAGAGTAAATTTGGGCCAGAAAACGTAATGACAGGGGCTTGGTCCCAATCAAAATCAGCCGCATACAAAATTGGCAGTCCGTTTTTAGTAGCTTCGGCGATGGTATTACCAAAAGTCTCTCCAATCGCTGAGTGATGGATGTAACAATCTGCATTGAAGTACAATTCTTGAACATTAGCCTGATATGCCAAGCATTCAACAGTCAAATTAGGGATGTCAGAACTAAATTTCAGGGAAGAAGGCGGCTGCACCAAGCGCAACACAAAGTGAATTGAGGGTATCGACAGAGCTAACTTACGTACAAACTCAAACTCAAATTGGGACCATTTGATTTTATCTGGCCTACCAACTCTCAAGAACGTAAAAGTGGAACCTGATCGCTGAGGTCTTGCATGCAAAACGGGTTCAGAAAATCCTGGATTTGGTAAAAGTAAATAGTTTTTGGATTTCCTGAAGCCTGACCAGAAACTTCTGAATGAATATCTATAAGCGCCGTCTAAACTCATCAGCGCTAACGAGTAATTAGGGTGCACAGGCCTATACCTACTGGCTAGAGCAAAAATGTTCTCTTCAATAATCTCAAAGCCTCTCATCAAAAGAGATTGTGCCCAGTGATTATATTCCCTACTGAGCCTCCCATTTGTCTGCGTGAATACCACAACTCTTGAGTAATCAAGATTTACCAGATCAACATCAAAAGTTTCTCTTGAAGTTGTGATAACCGAAAGGCCTTTATTTGCGGCCGAATCGGACATTAATTTCTCCAACAATTGCACACCGCCAGGTTTGTTATCGTGAATTGGCTGGCCTACTATGACAAGAAGTGTCCCTCGATGTTGTTTTTCAACTTGATTTTTTCTCATTTTGCTATAGTTCCCGAGACAATCTCCAGGCTGAAAACACGGCAACAGTGGTGTAGAAAGCGTAAGTTATTGCAGAGGCCAATATCGGATTCGCACCCAACAAAAGGATAATTAGACCAAACAATCCGCTTGAAAGCGATATCCACAATTGCGGTTTTTGGGCTTTAATTGTATGAAATGCAGCGTTCGGGAATGCCGACACAATAGCTGAAAACATCAAAAGTAAAACGTACCCTTCATTACCGTTGACCAGAGCTTTCACTTCTTCCACTGCTATAAGAGAAGATATCCACCACGGCCAAATTAATGCGAGGCCAACCGATGAAACTATTGCGACGAAGGTGTAAATAGAGAGGTGCCTGAGTATAGCGTGCCTTATGAATCCCTTTTTATGGGACTCAACCATATCAGGAAATAGCACCCAGGAAAGTGCAGCTGTGAAAACCTGACTAGGTGCAATTAGTGCGGCAGCTGAGGAAAATACAGCCAAGCCAAGGCTACCTTGCATAATTTGGACGATGAGCATGAAGAAAATCGAGTAGGTAAGCACTCTCACAAGAGTGGAAACACCAAATCCCGTGCCAAATTTGATAGCCATCAACAAGGCCCTGGTTGCTTGGTTCTTCAAGTCGTTTGACAGCGATTTGTAGGGAACTAGTAGCAAGAGTGAGACTATGTGTGCGAGTGCGCTCGACATCACTAAATCCTCGATAGACGTAGTAGTTTGAAGTGTTGCCAGAGCCACTAGGAATGACGAATTAAGGATAAAGAGTGTAAGGCACAACAAGATAGTTTTATTTTTCTTTGACACCTGAAGAACGGCTCTCAGGCAATGAAATCCAAGACTTGCAGCTAAAAGAGAAATCGTGACTACTGTAAGCCCAACGTGAAAGTCCCGAAAAAATCCAAAGGCCCACAAAGAGAGGCCTGCCATTCCTGTAAAAATTGCAACCGCGATCAACGGCTTAGAATCACGTGTTTTTATGGCCTCCACTCTGTTAGGAGAAATCATAAATTCAGACAGAACAGCAAGCCCTCCCCACGAGAGTGCCCAAAAGAGTGAAAAAATAGCAAAATCTTCATAGTTTAGACTTCGAAGAGCAAACCAGGTCGTCGAAAAATTCGAAACCCCTAACAAAACCTGTTCTAAACCAGCCCTTATTGCTCTTGATATCTTCATCAGCACCTAAAAAAGAATCTCGATCTCAGGACAAGTCGCTTCTGCTCTAAATCTGCGCCTAATTCTTATCCGCCCCAGCAGATCTGATGTCCAAACAAATTTCAAAACGCGATTGTCATTGCCAAAATGAATTTGAAAATTGTGCCTACCTAAATGGGCTAATGCGACTGCAGCTCTCACCGCAATCGGCCTTGATCCTGAGCCCACGATGCTGTTTCAATAAGTCCTTTGGTAAGGGGTATTTTCGCCTTCCAACCCAGAGAGTTTATTCTCGACACATCAAGAACCTTTTGTGGAGTTCCATCTGGCTTTGAATGGTCCCAAAATGTTGAACCGGAGAAATTGGTCGCTTTCGCGATTGCTTCAGCAATATCGCGAATCTCGTAATCCGTCCCGTTGCCGACATTTATCTGGAGAGGCCCGTCATAATTCTCGAGAAGGTGCAGGCAGGCCTCTGAAAGGTCATCAACATGTAGGAATTCCCGTCTTGGGTTCCCGGACCCCCAATTAGTTACGGATGGAGATCCTAATCTAACAGCTTCGCTGTAGCGTCTAATAAGTGCTGGAATTACATGAGAGCTTTCGGGAGAGAAGTTGTCATTCGGGCCATAAAGATTAGTGGGCATAGCAGAAATCCACGGTAAGCCATATTCACGTCTTACCGCTTGCACATGAAGAATTCCAGCTATTTTTGCTATCGCGTAAGCATCATTGGTCGGCTCTAGGTGACCCGTCAACAGAGATTCTTCCTTGATTGGCTGTTCGGCATATTTTGGATAAATACAGGAAGAGCCTAGGAATAAAACTCTTTCAACGCGCTCATGCAGAGCGGCATCTAAAACATTGACTTGAATTTGAAGGTTTTCGCTAAGGAACTCAACCGGATAGGTGCTGTTTGCTAAAATCCCACCCACTCTGGCGGCAGCTAACACGATGTATCGGGGTTTTATTTCTGCCATATAATCAAATACAGCCGGTCGATTCTTCAAGTCCAACTCTTGAGAAGTCTTAAAGACAATTTTGGTGAAACCCTCGGCCTGAAGTTTCCGAACTATCGCAGACCCAACAAGGCCTCTGTGGCCTGCAACATAAAAAGTGGCATCCCTATCTAGCTTTCCTGGAATATATTTAACGTTGTCTTCGCTCATTTGTGTCCCCAGGAGTCGAGAGTCACTTGATCAATCCAATCAGTTCCTGCTCTTTCAAGTGCGGCCATATCTCCTTCAACCATAATCTTGGATAGCTTGAGTCCATCGACATTTGCTTTCCACCCCAGGTTTGCCTCTGCCCTTGTTGGATCTCCGATAAGTGCATCAACTTCTGTCGGCCGAACATAACGTTCATCAAACTTGACATACTTCTGCCATTCAAGACCAACATGCCCAAAAGCTGATGTTAAGAAATCTTTGATTGTGTAGCCCACTCCGGTAGCAAGGACATAATCAGCAGGTGTATCAACCTGGAGCATGCGCCACATTCCCTCCACGTACTCAGGAGCATAACCCCAGTCCCTAACTGCATCCAGATTCCCTAGAAAAAGTTCGTGTTGGAGTCCAGCCTTGATTCTTGCCACTGCCCTGGTAATTTTTCTTGTAACAAATGTTTCGCCGCGACGAGGCGATTCGTGATTGAACAAAATGCCGTTAACCGCAAACATGCCGTAGGCCTCTCGATAATTTTTAGTAATCCAATAGGAATACAATTTCGCTGCCGCATAAGGCGATCTCGGATAGAAAGGAGAATCCTCGTTTTGGGGAGGTGGGGTCGCCCCAAAAAGCTCAGAAGAGGAGGCTTGGTAATATCTCGGCATGATTCCAGCCATCCTCACAGCCTCAAGTAATCGAACTGTCCCTGTGCCTGTGGTGTCGGCCGTGTGCTCAGGTTCATCGAATGAAACTCTGACGTGGGACTGTGCAGCTAAGTTGTAAACCTCATCCGGATTTATACTTGCGAGCAATGTGACAAGACGAGCACCATCACTCAAGTCACCGTAATGTAGGAAGAGCTTGGCTTTTGGATCATGTGGGTCAACGTAAAGGTGATCGATACGCGATGTATTGAAGGTTGACGCTCGACGGATGAGGCCATGTACTTCATAACCTTTGAGCAGAAGTAACTCTGCAAGATATGAACCATCCTGGCCTGTGATGCCCGTGATAAATGCTTTTTTAGCCATGTCTTAATCTTCTTTCAGGAGTTTGTAATCTAGGCAGATTCAATATGCACCGTTTCCATTAACTATGTAGGCAATTGTTTTGAAAATAATGGCGATATCGGTCAAAATAGTCCAGTTCTCAACATAAGCAAGATCTATTGCGACTGTCTCTTCCCAGGTGAGCAGTGATCTTCCTCCTATTTGCCATGGACCTGTGATGCCAGGCTTTACAAGCAACCTTCGCACCTCATGCTGTTGCCACTGCTCAACCTCTGAAAGTAGCGGTGGTCTAGGGCCAACCAGGCTCATGTCACCTTTGAGCACATTGAGAAACTGTGGAAGCTCGTCTATCGAATACTTTCTGATAATTCTTCCAACTTTGGTAACTCTTGGATCATTTGGATCTTTGAACATGTTGCTGTTTACAGAAGCCTTGGTCGCTTGAAGCTCGGCATGCTCTAGCTCTGCGCCAACTTTCATACTGCGTAGCTTGTAAATAGTGAATTGCTTACCATTTAGACCAACTCTGGTCTGGGTGAAGAAAGCCGGGCCTTTGTCTTCTAGCTTCACAAACAGCGCAGTAATAAGGATTAT
>JACCDP010273289.1_pt1 | contig 11808 bp, 2 predicted proteins | sample 7445841 | NCBI WGS metagenome assembly JACCDP01 (sample SAMN15323441, study PRJNA562643) | freshwater metagenome | isolation source: river surface water | place: USA:Blue River Watershed | collected 2017-08-17
AACGAATAGTTTCGAACAGTTGTAAACGGAATAACGAAGAATTGCGATCGGAATAAAGACTAATCGCGATTGAATCCAATGGTTCTAATTCTTACTATTGATACTGTTAGCAATTCGAAACCCTGAGTTAAACGTAAATAGTTGCAATAATAGTATTCTCCATAATAAAAATTCGACCAGGTCTCCCCAGCCAATTCATTTGGGTAATAGTAAATTAGATTTTACTTAATTGCGTGTTTCAACACAGGTGTTGATTTTATCCCATTCGTAATATTCATAAAGTAAATTCCTGGGTTTAAATCCTCATTAATCATAAATAAGTTTAAACCTTCTTTTACTTCAACTTTGCGGTATTCAATAACCTTACCGGTAGCATCCATAATTTCCAAAATGGCGTCTCCTACAAGTTCGTCAAATTGACAAATCACTTGAAATCCAGCTTGACTAGGGTTTGGATAGCTCATCCACGTTTTTGGCTTTCCTAAATCACAATTCATAGAAATAGGTGAATATTCTTTTTCTACTCCATCAATGTCTACTTGAACAAGGCGGTAGTAGTTTGTCCCACTTGTTTCGTCTCTATCAACATACGCGTAACTCAATAAAGAAGTGCTGTTCCCTGCGGCAGATACTTGCCCTATTTCTTTCCAGGTTGTGCCATCAGTTGATTTTTCTACAGCGAAATGCGATGCGTTAAATTCAGATGCCGTTTCCCAAGTTAGCAAAACACCTTCCTCCTCACATGAGGCAGAAAAACGAGTTAATTCAACAGGTAAAGGAGAACCATTTCCTTGTCCAAATCCTGCAAAGTCTGAAAATCCTGTAACACCGCTCCAAACGATCTCATTTATAGTTGTGTTTAGTGTAGAAGTTCCAATTGTAGTACCTTGATAACAAGTTGTACATTGATTGGATGAGAGCCATCCCGTTGAACTGCTATACTTGGCCGGACGTAAATCCAATTCTGTTTCCCCACCTGCATTGATGATTGTGTTGTCATCGTATTTGAGCGTGACGGTATAGGTCGGATTCGTCATATTCGATGAATTCATCTCCCAATAGAAGTCTGTCCTTGCATAATTTGTAAGCGCTTGATCAGCTTCCGGATGCAATCCTGAAATGACACGAGAAGATAAGGTTGAACTCGCCCCGATTCCTCCTGTAAAGTTTATTTTTATAGGTGTGTAATTTGTTTGACCTATTGGAAATAAATAGTCGACACCCGTTGCAGCCGTTTTTCGGATGAATTTTCCACTGCCCATTGTTTTAATATAAGCACCACCTCCAATAGTTCCCAGCGTTCCGTTTAAAGTAAGGTTGTTTGAACCCAAAGCCACTGCACCTTTTATTAATTCCAATTGACCATTGACAACTAGATTTCCATTTAACTGAATATCACCCGAGCCTACGCGGTTAAAACGAAGGTTGTCCGTCGTACCAAGGTCAATAGAATTGCCTTCAAATATGATCTTCCCACTTTGAACTGAACCTAGCGAAATTGCAGCACCTGCTGTTTTGGTGATGCTACCTTGAACTGTTATCTCCCAACCATCACTAATTACAAAATTTGAAGAAATCAGATTCAAGTTGTTACTAATCGTAAAAGAATTGTCTGCAATTACATCTGCAGTACCCGCGACTTCAAGGTTATATACAGAACCCGTAAAAATTCCAGAAGGAATGGTAACGGATTGAGAATTGGAGAATTTTAATTTACTATTGGTAGCACTCGCATCCATGTTACCATTGAAAAAACTGAAATCATTACCAGAATAGGTTAGGGTATTTCCATTCAATCGTATGGTTCCGTTATTAAGTTGAAGTGCACCAGCAACGTTAATATTTCCTCCTAATGTTTTGATGCCAGCTGCTCCCGAGGACAAACTATAATAGCTTAAAGCAGGAATGGTCTGTGTCCCGCCATTGAAATTCACCATTCCCGTTCCAGGGTTAAATGTACCTTGATTGGTAAAATTCCCGGAAATATTCAATGTTTTGTTTCCAAGATTTAGGGAAGCACCTATTCCAACGAACACATCAGATGCTGAGACATCTGCAGCCAAGGTAACTGATGAGGCATTGAAAATACATGCAGGACTGACGCTGTTTTGAACAATGTAAATTCTATTTGTGTTACTTGATGTTGGCACAGTTGTAACCGTTTGTAAAGTAGAACCATTAAACTGTCTCCAATTGTTTAGCGCAGACCATGTTGCATTTGTTGTACCGGTCCAAACGTAATCATTGGACTGTAAAGTACTTCCAATGGCTGTATTAATGGCTGGAACCGGATTCGATACGGTCACTGTTCCTGAAGCTGTAATATTACCACAACCTCCAGTCAATGGAATGGAATAATTGAATGTACCGCTGGTTGTAGGTGTTCCTTGGATGGTAATTGTATTTGCAGTCCATGATGCACTAACCCCTGCGGGTAAATTACTAGCCGAAGAAATACCTGTTGCTCCTGTTGTGGCGATTGTAACTGCATTCATACTGTTGTTTTGACAAATGGTCGGACTGTCAGAAGGTGAACCGGCAGTATTGTTTGGATTGATAGTCAACACCAAAGCATCTGAATGTGAGCAACCATTGGAGGTGGCTGTTAGTGTGTAGGTAGTGCTTGAGGTTGGATTTGCACTAGTAGAGAGGCTTGTGGTTGAACTTAGATTGGTTGTTGGCGACCATGCGAAAGTCATTGCGGTAGAATATATTCCAGTGATTCGAATATCATCCACACCCCAGTAATTGATATCATCCTCCAAACCTACAAATCGAAAGCGTATGTAGAAATTTTTGTTGTTGAGTGCGGATAAACCAACGTTAATTGTTGTAGCGGCTACATCTGCCGTTACTGTTGAAGCCCAACGTTGAGTCCAATTGGTATTGTCTTCAGAAGTTTCCAAGCGCAATGAGAATGAATTAGAAAAATGATCTACATAATGCCGAAATGATAGATTCAACGCATTAAAATTGGTTGCGTTCACGACCGGAGAGATAGCACTGGCATCATAGGCAGAGCCACCATTGTATGCAAAACCAAATTCTGGAACTGATCCACCCGCATAGGATGAAAGCCAAGTTGCCCAATTATCCACTGCGTCCGTAGTCCATCCGGTAACATCTGAACCATCAAATTGAGCAACTAGTTGAGCTGTACTAGGAACTGTAGCAGAGCCGGAAATATTTTTAGTTAATCCGGTGCAAATTGCGTCGTCAGCTCCGGAATTGGCAGTTGGTACTGGTTTGACACCTACATTCAATGTTGCTGCCTGACTTGTTCCACAAGAATTAGTCGCAGTTACAGAAATAACGCCTCCCGAACTTCCCGAAGTTACTGTAATGGAATTCGTGTTTCCTCCTGCTGTTTTAGTCCAACCTGAAGGAAGTGTCCAGTTATAGGTCATTCCAGAGACATTTTCTACGCTGTACGTTAACCCTGTAGTTGAAGGGCAAACACTAAAAGAACCTGTTATTTTTGAAGGAAGAGCAGGGGTTGTTACGCGATAGGAGATGAAAGTATTAGCATCAAGACCGTTACAATTACCTTGAAAAAGAGCGTATCTGGTTAACAAAATAGAATAGTTTCCGGTCGTAGAACACGTCCATGATATTTTTGATTGAGTTCCACAAAAATCGTCATTTGATACTAAAACAGACCCTCCTGTAGCTGTTGAATATAATCTTAAATACGTATCATTTGACGAATTATAACATGTTTGAAATTCGTACGTGCATCCGGCATATGCGGTAAAGTTAAATGCTCGTCTACCTGAATTGTAGGTATTTGTGTTCTTCCAAAATGGTTCAATAGTAATGGCGTCATTTGTGGTTGCGCTATTGCAATACTGTCCAACCAACGCATGGAATTGTAAAATCGCCGCTAGTGCGAAAAATAATTTTTTACTCATAGTCAGATGTTAGCTACGAAAACACCACCAGACTAATGTAAAGTCAATCAACAGCTGTGGAAAGACTTTAGAGAAATATGGGTGTGCCGTTTTCGAAGCGCAAAATTAGTGTCTTTTTTTTGAAAATACAGTGTGAAAAATAGAAAATTTTTCAATTAATTAGCTGTTTATCAACAAAGTGTATAATTTACACTTAGCTTTATTTTTATTGACAATTACATTTTCTGATAGAAGTGAATCGCCATGTAAAATATTCATTCGTATTTGTGAGTATTTGGGTCATGGTTTCTATTATTCGATGAAAAAGTTTGCAAAAAAAAAACGACCAGAAAAACCTGGTCGTTTTAACATTATTTTAATTGTATCGCTCCCTTCCATCGAGCAGAGGTAGTTTATTTTATCGCATGCCGAATAACCGGTGTTGATTTCGATCCATTTGAAACATTCAAGAAATAAATTCCAGGAGTCAATTCTTGATTGATCACAAACATGTTGATACCATCTTTGACTTCGATTTCGCGTTGCTCGATTACTTTTCCTGAGGCATCAACGATATTCAAGTTGCAAGCTCCAATCAACTCTTTATTATTTACAATCACTTGGAACGCAGCTCCGGATGGGTTAGGGAAGGAGGAGAAATAGCCGGTTGTAACTTCAGAACATGAAACATTGATTGGATCGTACAATTTCTCAGTTCCATCGACATCTACTTGACGCAAACGGAAGTAGTTGTTTCCTTGTGCTCCATTTTCATCTGTGGATTGATACGTAATCAATTCGTTCGACGTTCCGGCAGATTGAAGTGTAGTTAACACTTGCCAGTTTTCTCCGTCACGAGATTTCTCTACATCAAAATGCGAACTGTTGAACTCAGAGGCGGTTTGCCAAGTTAGGTTGATGATGCCTTCTTTGCAAATACCAGAGAAAGAAACGAGTTCGACTGGAAGAGGTGAGTTAAACCCTCCTAATGTAACTTCTGAAAACGAATTCCATCCGGCGTATGATACTGTTTTAGCTACATCATTATGATTCCCTCCATATTCAATCCAATTTGATTCACCAGAAGGTCTACGATAAATGCTTAATTGTGTGCCTAAAAGATCACCGGCTGAACTATTCAAATAATGAAAAACTAAATTTGCATTTAATGAACCATTGTTTTCAACGTTCGAACCATCTGGTTTAGATACATAATATGATCTCTCAATTGACGAAGATGATTCTGCAACATTTATTCTTTGATGTCTGCGAACAACTTTAACAGTCCCCATGTTTACCGCAGGATTGATAGATAAACCAAGATTTCCTGCATTAACCATTTGACCCGCATTTATCGTTTTTGTTGAAACAATCGACGCAACAGGACAATCACAATATGCATAACTTGATTCACTTTCTCCTACTAATTCTCCCGTTGAACCCAGGTCTAATTCTTTTTGCTCCAATCTTAAATTCCCATCCGTAAAAATTACCTGATTTGAAACTGCAATGTCATTACCTAGTTGGACTTCTGCAGAACCTGATTTATTAATTTTTAAATTATGGAATGTTTTATTATTAGAAGGCATTGAAATAATTGAATTTGATGCTCCTGTAAATTCAACAGTGGAATTATTTGGTGTAAATATTCCAAGGTTTGTGAAGTTACCTGTAACTTGAAGGGTAGAATTATCACCTAAAATCAAATAAGCACCAGAACCGATGTAGACATCTTTAGAACTAAATGAACCACTGACTGGAATATTAACATTATTGGTACTTGAAACACACGAACTTGCATCGGTAGAATTGATAACAAATACTTCTGTTGAAGTAGTTGGAGCTACGCTGGCTAATGAATAAACGCCACTATTCAATACATACCAGTTACTTGCTAAACTTCCATTAGTACTTGTGTTACCATTCCATAGGTAGTCTCCGTCTCCTATTGTTGAGCCATTTACAGTTACGGCTATTGTTGGTTGGTTCACTGTAACAGTCCAAGTTCCAGTTGAAACTGTAGGAGAAATATTACACGTTCCATCTTTCGCATAGCGTCGGTAACTCGTAGTTGTTGTTAAACCTGACGGGGGTGTGAAAGTTGCTGAAGTTGCACCTGATATAGCTGCTGTGTAACTATCTGCAGAAGATCTCCACGAATACGTAATTTCGTTATCCCCTCCACTCGCTGTTGTCGTGCTTGCTATTAGAGCTGGTGTAACTCCTGAACAAATTGTTTCATTTGTAGTGTTAATTGCTCCGGCTGAGAAATTAGAATTTACTGTTACTACCCTCGTTGTTGCTGATGATGGTCCATTACAGCCACTTGCTGTCACACTTATCGTCGCGGTTCCTGAATAACCATTGGCCCATGTCATCACTCCGCTGCTCGCATTTATTGTTCCGGCACCCACTGGAGACACTGACCAGTTAAAGACTGTACTATTTGTTGCTGTCGTTGCATAAGTAGTGGTGGTTGTTCCATTGGTTAACTGACATGTTGGTTCTGTACCTCCTGAAACTGTTATTGCAGTAGGAGTTCCTACTGTTGGGGTTACCGTCACTGTAGCAAAAACCGGTTTACTCCAACCGCAGCATGATTCTTTTACTTGATAACGAACAGTGTATGTTCCTGCATTGTTGAATGTATAAGAGGTTGTTGCAGTTGTAACATTGTGAATGCGATTTGTAGTTGTACCGTTATTATCAGCATTAGATCCAGAATAAATTTCCCATATATAATCTGTTTCTGTTCCCCAGCTTGATGCAGATAAATTAACACTTTCGCCCACGCAAATAGTGGAGGCACTTAAGGTTAAAGTAGGCAATGTTCTCGTAGAGCTTACATTCAAGTAAGAATTAAACGCAACTGAATTTGCTGATAAATTGTAAGATCCTGAAGTATTAGAAGTTGTAATTTCAGCGGAAGTTGAACTTGCAGAGTATTGCGAATTTGTTAATGTATTGTTGTATTTAGTAAACTCCCAACCACTTGGAAGAGACCAAGAAGCAACAGAAGTTTGAATTTGTAAAGTTGAATTTTGGCAGATTCGGTTGGGTAGGTTGTTTAATGAGATAACTGTTCCGTTTGTAACGGTTGCAGAAGGGGAAGAAGTAGTTCCGTTAGAAACAAATTGGGCAGATACTCCTGATGGACCATTTGCACCATTGCCTCCCGCTCCTCCTGCTCCTCCTGCTCCTCCTGCTCCTCCATTTCCACTATCACTTGCTCCTGCACCTCCAGCCTTACTGGTTCCACCACTACCACCAGAACCGCCATTACCGCCAGTTCCTCCAGTACCTGCAGTTCCAGCTGATAACGTTGATTGAATAAGAGTTCCTGAATTTGTATTTCCTGATTCAAAAATAGCAAAAGTAGCACCACCACCTCGACCTCCAGCACCGAAACCACCACCACCACCACCACCAGAACCACCGGAGCCACCAGAACCGGAAGCATCAGTCCAATCGGCATCGCAACCTGAACCGCCACCGCCACCGCCGCCACCGCCGCCCTGTCCAGCTGTGCCATTATTACCATATCCTGGGGTGAAATAAGTTCCATACGAATGGGCAACGCTTGTTGTGGCGCTAGTTCCAGCCGAACCGCTTGTTCCAGTTGATCCATTTTCCCCACCATCAGATTGAGTTCCAGTGCATTTTGCAGACTTTCCTCTTCCTCCATTTCCACCTGCACCACTTCCAACTCCACCCCCTGCACCACCATTAGAGTATAGTACAGCATTACCAATATCATCATTTCCTGGACCAATTCCTCCCGCAGTTCCGTTCCCACCGGCTGCACCACCATTGGCATTACCATCGCCGGAACCAGAAACAGACGATGCAGCATTTGAATTTCCTGCTGAACCGCCGCCACCGCCGCCACCGCCGCCATTGTCACAACCGCTACATATATTACTTCCACTTCCACATGAACTTCCTCCAGCGGCACCACCGCCACCTCCTCCTCCAGTTGAGGCTGTTGTTGTTCCAATTCTTGATGCGTTAGCTCCTGCTACTCCTCCTGCTCCTCCTGCTCCCCCAGAGCCTCCATTATCACAGCCAGAAGAAGCTCCGCCACCACCTTGAGAACCTTGTGTGCCATTTCCACCATTTGCACCATCAAATCCTGTGGCTGTTGTCCGTCCTAACCCATTTGTTGAGTTACCAGACGAAATATTGCATCTTACAATTTCATAGCCAGTAGAACCATTTGCGATGTAAATTCCATAATTCGATTTTCCATTACCACTTGAGGTTTGACCAGAAGCTGCGGTGGTAGTGATATTCAAATCAATTAACTTCCAATTATCGTCATTATCTGATTTCAATCCCATCGTATGCTCAATATCAGAATTAATATTTTGAGTACCACTACATGTAATTAACGTGGATGAAGCCGTATTAGATGATTTAGACCAAGTTCCTGAAGAATTCGCAAAGCGACCTTCAATAATCATGTTGTTTTGAAGTTCAACAACAGAAGTTTCAGTATATGATCCTGAAGTCATCTTAATGTGGTTGCGATCGGCAGAAAACAATTCCAATGCACGTGATAATGTTTTTACAGGTGAAGATTGAAGACCAATATTCGCATTATTTCCATTTGTTCCATCTACATAAATAGCACCGCAACCTGTTCCTAATGCAGAATAACTAAACGATGTTTGTGCTCCTCCCGTATTTTCATAATATTCTAATACTAAATTTACATTCCCACTTAAATAAACTCCTGTGGATGAGTTATATGTGGTATAACCTTGGTCAGCCCAGCCATTAATATGCCAAGTACTTCCACCATCAAGACTTAAACGGACTCCATCATCACCCCCAATTGTAAATGAGTAGTAACCGGCGGAAAAATTCTTTGTCATTTTATATCGAATTGCAAATAGATCTGCATCTTGCGAGCAATGTACATTAGTTGCACCTGTTGGTGTCGAGTGAGTCCTATTAAATGTTTCAGATTCTGTTAAATAACCAGTATAGGTGGAAAAAGCACCAACAGAAGCACTTTGATAAACATAACCTATCCATGAACCAATACCATATGTAGCAGGGTCACCCGCTGGTGTTGAAACTGTAATATATCGATTTGTTCCATCCCCATAACATGAATTGATGTTCGCATTAGCATGTAAAATATAAACTCCAGGTGAATTAATTTTATAATTGAAACTTGCTGAGTTATTTACATTATTTTGCCCTGCAACTTGGTTAGCTACTGTAATACTACCATAACTCATAATTTCCCATTCAGGTGCAACAGCCCAACCACCAAAACCAGTAGTATTATCTGAATAAAAATATGTGGTTCCACCTTGATTGTTAAACCCACTTTGGCTGACAGCAATGGTTTGGCCGGGACAAACTGTTATCATATTGCCGCTATTTGAATTGCCATTTACAGTTAGTGTTCCCATAGTTGGTTTTGTATTCACAGTAATTGTTCCTGTTGCAGTTGTTGAACAACCGGTCGGAGTTATCGAATAATTAAAGGTGCCCGTTTGAGAAGGTGTTCCGGAAATTGTAATTGTATTTGAATTGTATGAGGCCGTCACACCACTAGGTAAGCCTGTTGATGAAGTAATTCCTGTAACTCCTGTGGTACTGTGAGTAATACTTGTCATTGAAGTGTTAACACAAAGAGAAGGACTGCTAGAAGCGGAGCCTACCGAACAAGGTGACACATAATTACTACAACGCCAATTAATTTTGGTAAAGGTAGAGTTGTTAATGCAATTAAATTCACTCAATAAAACTGTAACTGTACCTGTAAAAGTTGCAGTCCAAGTTATCTGAGATTGCGTTGAACAATAATCATCAGAATAAGCCAAAAAAGTTCCATTACAATTACTTCCTTGCCTTAGGGTTAATTGAGTATCATATGATGTCAACGAACAAGTTGTCCATTCATATGTGGAACCCTGACTTACATTGTAATATGCATATTCCCCGCCATAAATAGAAGATGATACGGTTGTCCAAGAAGACGAAGTTGTACTAAAAGTACCAGAAGGGTAATTTGAATTACAGTTTGTACACTGCCCCCAACCGATTCCGATGTTCAAAGCGAGAAGGAGAGTGAGAGTGAGGAATGAGGTAATTTGGAAGTGTTTCAATTTGGAAATGTTGTTAATTTGGAAATGATTTTCGTTTGGAAATGGGATGCTCATAGTCCCATTCATATTTGAATTCTTTTCATTTAGATTCCCGTAATTGTTTATCATCGTTTTGTTTAAATAAGGTCAGTTTAAGCAAAGTAAATCTAACAAATTTGTTTTAGTCACCTGTTGGTAAATGAATACTTCCGTTTATTCATCGAATATTCAAATAAAATTATTTAATGTTTATTTAAAAATAATTATATAAACATGCGAATGTAAAAAATCTAGTCTTTACTTGGTTAAAACAAGTTGATTTTTGTCGGTTAAAAAACTGAAATTCAATAGTTTTATACTTCTATCCGCTTTGCTAATTTGGAAAAGGGGTTAAAGTGCTAATTTGGAAAAGAAGTTAATTTGGAAATTTGGAAATGTTGTTAATTTATAAATGATTGAATTTGGGATTGTTGTAGACCGATGAAAAAATTGTGGTCATAAAATAGATTTAAAATAGAAATGATTTAGAGGAATTGTAAAGTTGAGAAATGATTTGGTCTTGATTTCTAAATCTGAGTAAAGCTGATGCTGTTTGTAAACTAGTTGAGATTAATTTTTTTTGCCTGTAAAAATGAAATCATCCTCGTTTGAATGACTGATGAGACAAAGGTGGTGGAGAATTTACAATTTACAATTTACAATTTAGAATGAAGAATTGAAGATTTAATGAAAAAATACGCTGATTACATGAGTGGAAGCTAGGGGTTTTTACGTAGGGTTGAGGATTACAGATTGCAGATTGGATTACAGATTGCGGATTGGCGGATTGCAGATTACAAATTTCGGATTATGGTTTGCAAATTAGTTTCGTTGCCGCAGAATATCTTAGAAATCAGAATAAAAAACGGCCAGGTTCTCCCGGCCGCATATTTATTGAGTAGGTTAGAAACTATTTAATCGCGTGTCTCAAAACAGGTGTAGATTTTGTGCCATTTGAAACATTCAAGAAATAGATTCCAGGAGTCAATTCTTTGTTAATGACAAACATATTAATTCCATCTTTGACTTCGATTTCGCGTTGTTCAATAACTTTTCCGGATGCGTCAACCATATTTATAACACAAGCTCCAATTAAATCCTTGTTATTCACAATTACTTGGAATGCAGAACCCGATGGGTTAGGGAAACTAGAGAAATAACCTGTTGAAACTTCTGAACATGAAACATTAATTGGATTATACAATTTCTCAGCACCATCGATATCTACTTGACGCAAACGGAAGTAGTTATTTCCTTCAGTTCCATTTTGATCCGTAGATTGGTAGGTAATCAATTCGTTGGATGTTCCTGCTGAAGGTATTGTTGATAATAACTGCCAGTTTTCTCCATCTCTTGATTTCTCAACATCAAAATGCGAGCTGTTGAACTCAGAGGCAGTTTGCCAGGTTAAACTAATCACGCCATTGTCACAAGTACCATTGAATGATACGAGTTCTACTGGCAGAGGATTGTTGTTGTTATCCCCTCCACCGTTAAACCAGCTAAATCCTGTTCCCGAGGCAGTGATCGTGTAATTCGAATTCGATCCTGTTGCACTTACGTGAGATAAAGCGCTCCATGAAACATGTGAAGGACCATCTGCTTTTAAAATCCTCGTTTTTGTATAATCATTTACTCCTGAAATATTATTCATTTGCAATGAAATCGTGTAATTGGCAGCATCAATTCCTGAATCATACTGTTTAGGGTCTATTTGCCAATAACCCTCTTCATCGTAATTCTGAATTAATTGTCCATCAGCCGTTGTTAATGGC
>JACCDP011305404.1_pt1 | contig 11808 bp, 10 predicted proteins | sample 7445841 | NCBI WGS metagenome assembly JACCDP01 (sample SAMN15323441, study PRJNA562643) | freshwater metagenome | isolation source: river surface water | place: USA:Blue River Watershed | collected 2017-08-17
GACCCCGGTTTACGAAGACGGCAAGCTCTATGGCCGAGGTGGCGCAGACGACGGTTATGCGGTGTACGCCAGCATCGCCGCCGTGCAGGCCCTCAAGGCACAGAAGACACCGCACCCGCGCATCGTCGGCCTGATCGAGACCTGCGAAGAATCCGGCTCCTACGATCTGCTGCCTTATGTGGACGCGCTGCGCACCCGCCTGGGCGATGTGGGCCTGGTGATTTGCCTGGACAGCGGTGCGGGCAACTACGACCAGCTGTGGCTCACCACCAGCCTGCGCGGCATGGCCAGCGGCACACTCAAGGTGCAGATCCTGACCGAGGGCATCCATTCGGGCGACGCCTCGGGCCTGGTGCCGTCAAGCTTTCGCATCATGCGCCAGGTGCTGGACCGCCTCGAAGACAGCACCACGGGCCGATTGCTGCCCGCCAGCTTCCACTGCGAAGTGCCTGCCGAGCGGCTGGCGCAAGCGCAGGCCACCGCCGCCATCTTGGGCGACGAGGTGTACAAGCGCTTCCCGTGGGCGCATTACGACTGCGGCGGCTCGACCACCTTTGCCCTGCCCACCACCACCGACCCGGTGCAGGCCCTGCTGAACCGCACCTGGACGCCCACGCTGAGCGTGACCGGGGCCGAAGGCTTCCCGGCGCTGAAAGACGCGGGCAATGTGCTCAGGCCCTATACCGCCTTCAAGCTCAGCCTGCGCCTGCCCCCGCTGGTGGACGCGGCGCAGGCCGTGGCCGAGATGAAAGCCCTGCTCGAAGACAACGCGCCTTACCAGGCCAAAGTCACCTTTGAAAGCGGCGGCGGCGCCACAGGCTGGAACGCCCCCGACACCTTGCCCTGGTTCGAACAGGCGCTCAATGCGTCGAGCCAGGCGCACTTTGGCGCCGGTGTGGGCTACATCGGCCAGGGCGGCACGATCCCGCTCATGAACATGCTGAGCGCCGGTTTCCCCCAAGCGCAAATGATGGTCTGCGGCGTGCTCGGCCCCAAAAGCAACGCGCACGGGCCGAATGAGTTTTTGCATGTGCCCTATGCCAAGAAACTCACCGCTGCCGTGGCCGAAGTCATGGCCCGCATGCCGTGATGTTGTCGCAACGGCTGTCGATCTCGCGCCCGACCACGTCAAGCCTGCAGGGCGAAGCGGGCCAGCTGGCGGTGTACGACTGGGTCATGCCTGCGGTCAAGCCCTTGGGCACCGTGCTGTTGGTGCACGGCTTGGGCGAGCACGCCGGGCGCTATGGCGAATTGGCCGCGAATTTGCACCAATGGGGTTTTGCGGTGCGCGGCTACGACCAGCAAGGGCACGGCCAGTCCGAAGGCGCACGGGGCGACCTGCTGCGCCCTGGCAGCTTGCAGGCCGATTTGTGCCGGGTGATCGACGATACGCGCCAACGCCCGGCTTTGGCCAACACGCCCCTCATTGTGTTGGGCCACAGCATGGGCGGCCTGGTGGTGGCACGCACCTTGGCCGAACAACTGCGCCCGGTGGATGCGGCGGTCTTGTCGTCTCCGGCACTGGGCGCGTTCCCGACCTTTTTTCAGCGCATGCTGCTGGCCACCCTGCCCCGCGTGGTGCCCCATGTGCGGGTGGACAACGGCCTGAAAACCGAGTTCGTGTCACGCGACCCGGATGTGGTGAAGGCCTACCAAGCCGATCCGCTGGTGCACCGCCGCATCGCCACAGGACTGGCCGCCTGGATTCTGTCGCAAGGCGAGCAAACCCTGCGCGATGCCCCGCAGTGGCAGGTGCCGACCCTGCTGCTTTACGCAGGGCAAGACAAGCTGGTCAATGCGCAGGCCACCGCTGACTTTGCCGATGCGGCACCCCAGTCCGTGGTGCAAGCCCAATGCTTTGAGGCCATGTACCACGAGGTCTTCAACGACCTCTACCGCGCCCAGGTGTTCACCGCGCTCAAGCGCTGGCTGCTGGCGCGGTTTTCTGCGCAGCCTTCTGTTTGAGCACCATCCAGACCAGCGCCACCCCGGTCAGGGCCACCGGGAACAACGAGCCGATGTTCAGCCACATCCAGCCCTGGGTGGTGACCAAAGCACCGGAAGCGAACGAAGTCACCGCCATGGTGGTGAACACAAAGAAGTTGATCGCCGCCTGACCCCGGTCTTTTTCGGCGGGGGTCCAGGCTTTCATCGCCAAGGTGGTGCTGCCGGTGAACAGGAAATTCCAGCCCAGGCCCAGCAGGAACAGCGCAATGAGGAATTGGTGCAGATTCACACCCGTGAGCGCGATGGCGATGCAGGCGAAATTGATCAGCACGCCCGCACCCATGATCTGCAGGGTGCCGAATTTCTTGATCAGGTGCCCCGTGAAAAAGCCCGGCGCGAACATGCCGATGACATGCCACTCCAGCACCAGCGCCGCGTCGTCAAAACTGAACCCGCACACCTGCATGGCCAGCGGTGTGGCGGCCATCAGCAGGTTCATCACACCGTAGCTGAGCGCTGCCGCAGCCGCCGCCACAATGAACACGGGCTGGCGCATGATCTCGGACAGGGGCCTGCCCGCGCTGTCGCCCGGCTTTTTGGCGGGCACCGCCGGGAAGCGGATGAAGGCCATGCACACCATGGCCAGGATGGCCACAATGCCCAGCGCCATGTAAGCGCCCAAAAACGGCACCTCGTACAAAGTACGGGTGCGCGAGGCGAGGTTAGGGCCCACGATGGCGCCGATCAAACCCCCAGCCAACACGAGCGAGACCGCTTTTTCCTTGAAGCCGTCTGCCGCCAGTTCGGCCGCCGCGAAACGGTACAACTGGCCGTTGGCGCTGTAATAACCGGCAATTACCGTGGCCGCCACCAGCAACCAGAAGTTGTGGCTCCAGGCGGCGTAAGCGGCCAGCAGTGCCGAAAACAAAGCCACGCCCAGCCCCAGCTGAAACGACACCTTGCGCCCCCAGCGCGACTGGCTCTTGGCCACCAACCCGGTCGACAGCGCGCCCCCCACCACATAGCCCATGACGGGCAGGGTCGCCATCCAGCCCAGCGGTGCCATGGACAAACCCACCAGGCCGTTGATGGCGATGAAGGTGACGTTGTTGGTGAAGAACAGGCCCTGGCAGAGCGTGAGGAGGATGAGGTTGGCGTTCATGTGGGCCAGTGTATCGCCTGCGACTTATGAAGGGATGTCGCCCAAAGCGACACCCGGCGCTTGGCCCAGATCAGGCACAAACGGCCAAGACGGCCAAAGGCGCGGTCTCGGCCCGCAGCACGCGGGGGCCCAGGGTCACGGGTGCAAAGCCTGCGGCCAAGGCGGCGGTCTCTTCTGCGGGACTCAGCCCGCCCTCGGGGCCGCTGAGCACCGTCACGGTGTCGGTGCCTGCCATCTCCGACAACGGCCGGGTGCCTTCGGACAGCGACAAGACCCAGCGTTCGCCGGGCGGGGCCTTTTTCAGCCATTCACTCAAAGTGACGGCCGGGTGCACCGTGGGCACGCGGTTGCGCCCGCACTGCTCGGCGGCAGCCACGGCCACGCCTTGCCAATGGGCCAGTTTTTTCTCGGCCCGCTCGCCCTTGAGTTTGAGCACGCTGCGCTCGGCCACCAGCGGCGTGATGCTGGCCACGCCCAGCTCGGTGGCTTTTTCGACCAGCCAGTCCATGCGCTCGTTGGCGGTGATACCGGCCAGCAGGTGCACGGCACGGCTGGCTTCGCGCTCGACTGCGCGGTGCACGCCGACTTCGACCTCGACATCGCTGCGGCCCATGCGGGTCACCGTGGCGTCAAACTCGCCGCCTTCGCCGTTGAACAAGGTGATCACATCGCCCGGCTGCAGGCGCAGCACCTGCACATGGCGGGCCGCGCCCGCAGGCAGGCTCAAGGCCAGGCCAGTGACCAAAGGGGCAGGGCAAAAAAAGCGCGGCATGCTCACATGCGCCCGTAGGCGAAGCCGACTTGAGGTGTGGTGCCTTCGATCTCGTCGATGAGCTTGAGCAAAGGACCCAGCTCGCGGTAACGGTCGCAGGCCTTGCGGATGTAGTCGATGAAACGCGGCGCATCGGCCAGGTACTTGGGCTTGCCGTCGCGCAGGGTCAGGCGGGCAAAGATGCCCGCCACTTTCAGGTGGCGCTGCAGGCCCATCCACTCGACCGCGCGGTAAAACGCACCAAAGTCACTGTGCCAGTCTTCAAAGTCCATCAGCCCCGCCTTGCGGGCTTTTTCCCAATAGCGGATGGTGATGTCGAGCACAAAGTCTTCCTCCCAGGTGAGGAAGGCGTCGCGCATCAGGCTGGCGATGTCGTAGGTGATGGGGCCGTAGACCGCGTCCTGGAAGTCCAAAACGCCGAGTTGAGGATTCGCGCCAAACGGCATCATCAAATTGCGTGGCATGAAGTCGCGGTGCACGTACACGCTGGGTGCGGCCAGGTTGCGCTGCACGATCAGGGCAAAAGCCTTGTCGAACACCTCGCGCTGCGCGCCTTGCAATTGCACGCCCCGGTGCTGGGCCAAATACCAATCGGGGAACAGGCTCAGCTCTCTGTTCAACAGCGCGGCGTCATAGGGCGGCAGCACGCCAGGGCGCGAGGCCAACTGCCACTGCACCAGCGTATCGACCGCCTGCATGTACAGGCCGTGGTTGGCTTGCGGGCGTTCGGGGTCGATGGCCGACATCATGGTGGCATCGCCCAGGTCGCTCAGCAGCATGAAGCCGTGGGCCTCGTGCCAATCCAGCACCTCGGGGGCATTCAGGCCCGCGGCCTTCATCAAGGCGGCAATGCGGACGAAGGGCTCGGAGTTTTCCTTGTCGGGCGGCGCGTCCATGACGATGCGGCTGCCGCCCTGAATCGTGTCCACCCGCAGGTAGCGGCGAAAGCTGGCGTCGGCCGATGCCACCCGCAAGGTATCCGGCAAAAGACCCTGGGTGGGTGCGATGCCTGCCAGCCATTGCTGGAACAGATCCTGACGAAGGGGGTCGGTCCAATGGACCACAGAAACAGGCGCTGGCGAGGGCATGGAAGATAGAGAGGGGTGGCTCATGGATAATCCCATTCTACAAAGCCTGCCTGTGCCCCCAAGGGGCGATGACAGCCTGTCTTTTTCATCACTTTCGCTATTTGTGGCCACCCATTCCGCTTTGCCTTCCTTGCCGCTGATTCCCCCCATGGCCTTGGCTCCCAGCTCGGTGGCTGTGGCGCTGCTGTGGGCCCTGGGGAGCAGCTGGGTGCAGGCCCAACCTGCCGGTTTGCCACTGCGCAGCAGCCCTTTGCTGGAAGAAGCCGTCACGGATCGCCAAAAATCAGAAGGGGCGGTGTTTGTCAAAGGCGACCAAATCACCGCCCGGCCCGACATGGACCTGGTGGTCGAGGGCCAGGCCAGCGTGCGGCGGCCCGGACTGGCCTTGAGCGCTGACCGGGTGGACTACGACCAGACACAGGACGTCGTGGATGCCAAAGGCCAGGTGCGCGTGAGCACCGAAACCAGCGTCTTCACCGGCCCGCAACTCCGGCTCAAGGTCGACAGCTTTCAGGGCACCTTTGAAAAGCCCGACTTCGAGCTGTACAGCAGTGGCGGCTATGGCCAGGCCGCCCAAGTCGAGTTTGTCAACAACGAGCGGACCATCCTTCGCCAGGCCAACTACACCACATGCCGCCGCACACCCGGCCCGGAATGGCTGCCCGCCTGGTTGCTGAAAGCCGCCAAACTGACGGTGGACGAAGAAGAATCGACCATCCAAGCCGAAGGCGTGCAGTTCCGATTCCAGGACGTGCCCGTTTTTGCAGCCCCCTCGATCAGCCTGCCGTTGACCAACGAACGCAAGTCCGGCCTGTTGCCGCCCCTGCTGAGCATCGACACGGTCAACGGCGTCGAAGTGGCGCAGCCCTACTACTTCGACATCGCGCCCAACCGCGATGCGACGGTGACCACCCACGTCATGAGCCAACGGGGCGTCGCGGTCGACTCCGAATTCCGTTACCTGGAACGCGACTACAACGGACAGGTTCGCTTGAACCTGATGCCCGGCGACAAACTGCGCTCGCAAACACGCTGGGGCTTGACCAGCCAACACAACGGCGGCATCGACACCGGACTGGACAGCGTGGGCCGCATTGGCCTGGGCCTGACCCTGAACCGCGTGAGCGACAACAACTACTGGCGGGACTTTCCACGCTCGGGCCTGGTGCTGACACAACGCGTGCTACCTTCCACGGGCGTGCTGTCCTGGGGCCGGGGCGACTTCAGCATGAGCGCACAGGTGCAGCGCTGGCAAAACCTGCAAGAAGCCGCGCCGCCTTACGACAGAGCACCGCAGATCACCATGCGCTATGGGCAATGGAATGCCGAAGGCCTGGACTGGTCGGTGGTGGGCGACACCACGCGTTTTGAGGCCGACTACTCGCGTGTGGCGAGCTTGGTGAGCGCCGGAATTTTGCCGCGCAACGGCGAGCGCAGCTTTGTGCAGGCCCAGGTCAGCCGCCCCTGGATTCGCCCCTGGGGCTTCGTGACGCCCAAGCTGCAACTGCACGCCACGCGCTACCAGATGGACCGGGCACTGGACAACGGGGCCACGGCGGTGAACCGGGTGTTGCCGACCTTCAGCCTGGATTCCGGGCTGGTGTTTGAACGCGAAACCCGCTGGTTCGGGCGCGACGTGCTGCAGACCCTGGAGCCCCGGGCCTTTTACGCCCGCACACCTTACAAGGACCAGAGCATGCTGCCGCTTTACGACAGCGGTGCCACCGACTTCAACCTGTCCACGATCTACAGCGAAAACACCTATGTGGGCCATGACCGATTGGCCGACAACGACGCGCTGACCTTGGGTGTGAGCAGCCGCTTTTTTGATGCGAACAACGGTGCAGAAATGCTTCGGGTGGGTGTCGCACAGCGCATCCGGTTTTCAGACCAACAGGTGGTGCTGCCGGGGCAAACGGCCAGCAAAACCGGTTTGAGCGACATTTTGTTCGGTGCCGGTATCCGTTGGGACGACCGCTGGTCCTTCGATGCGACCCTGCAAGCCAACAACCAAACGCACGACATCGCCCGCACCACCTTGCAGGCCCGCTACAGCCACAGCCCCTACCGGGTGATCAATGCGGCTTACCGCGCCAACAACCAGATCACACCCAACTCCGAGTTTGTGGATGTGGGTTGGCAATGGCCTTTGAGCGACCTGGTGGGCAACACCGATCGACAAGCCGAAACGGCCTGGTCCCGCACACCCGGTCAAGGCCTGGGGCCAGACCGCTGGTACACCGTGGGTCGTCTGAACTACAGCCTGAAAGAGCGCAGCCTGGTCGACACCTTGCTGGGCCTGGAATACGATGCGGGCTGCTGGTTGGGGCGGGTGGCTTTTCAACGGCTGCAGACCAACGTTTCCGCCGCCAGCCCAACGAGCTCCAACAGCCGCATCCTTTTCCAGCTTGAATTCATCGGTTTCGCCCGCGTGGGCATCAGCCCCCTCAAGAGCCTCAGTGACAACATTCCCCGCTACCAATACCTGCGCGACAGCACGGTTCAACCCAGTCGGTTCCAGCACTATGAATAAACTGTTTTCTCCTGCCCGCTCCGCATTTGTGGCGTCTGTTTGGGGCGTCATGGGTTTGCTCGCCAACACTGGCGCTTGGGCGCAAACGGCAGCGCCGACCACCAGCAACCGGCAGGCCGATTTCATTGTGGCGGTGGTCAATTCCGAGCCCATCACCAACCGGGATGTTCAGGTACTGCGCCAACGCCTGGCCAACGAAGCCGCTGCACGCGGGGGCAACCGGCCCGATGCCAGCGAGCTCACGCGGCTGGCCCTGGAGCAATTGATCAATGAAAAAGCGCAGATGCAGCAGGCCCGTGAAGCGGGCATCAAGATCGACAGCGAGGCCATCGACCAGGCCGAGCTCAATGTAGCGGCCAGCAACCAGCTGACGCGCGAGGAAATGCACAAACGCCTGGCCCAAGACGGCATCGCGCTGAGCAGCTTTCGTGAGCAATTGCGCACCCAGCTGACACTCAGCCGCCTGCGCGAGCGGGAGATCGAAGGACGCGTGCGTGTGAGCGACCTGGAAGTCGAGCAATTCCTGCGCGAACAACTGAAGGCGCAAGCCGCCCAAGTGCCCGCCCAATTGAATTTGGGCATGATCTTGATTGCGGTGCCCGAAAACAGCAGCGAAGCTACCGTGCAGGCTTTGGGTGAACGTGCCGCCGACGTGGCCCGGCGCGCACGGGCGGGTGAAAACTTTGCCGAATTGGCCAAAGCAACTTCTCAAGCCGCCGACCGGGGGGCCAATGGCGGCGAAATGGGTTTGCGCCCCGCTGACCGCTACCCCGAACTCTTCCTGGACGTCACGCGCAATCTGAAGACGGGTGAAGTGTCCGCGCCTGTGCGTTCCGCCGCGGGCTTTCACATCCTGAAGGTGCTGGAGCGCCGCCAGGCCAACACCTTGCTCGTCACGCAAACACGGGCACGCCACATCTTGCTGCGGCCAAGCGCACAAATGTCCCAAGCCCAGGCCGTGGCCAAACTGACTGAAGTGCGTCAGGCCGTGGTCTCCGGCAAGGCCGATTTCGCCGCCGTGGCCCGCCAGATGTCACAAGACGGCAGCGCCCAACAAGGCGGCGATCTGGGCTGGGCCAACCCCGGCATGTTTGTACCCGAGTTTGAACAGGTCATGAACCGCCTGCGTCCAGGCCAGGTGGCAGAGCCTTTGGTCTCCCGGTTTGGTGTTCATCTGATCGAAGTCACTGACCGCCGTAACGCACCCATGAGCGATCAGGAGCAGCGCACCATGGCACGCAATGCCTTGCGTGAAAAGAAGCTTGACGAAGCTTATGCCGCCTGGGTCGAAGACATTCGCGGCCGGGCTTACGTCGAGATGCGCGAGCCGCCGCAATGAAGCACATCGCGCGCAAACGGTTTGGCCAGCATTTCCTGACCGACGGCGGCATCATCGATGCCATCGTCGACGCGATCCACCCCGAGCCTGGCCAGCCCATGGTCGAAATCGGCCCCGGTCTGGCCGCTTTGACCCAACCCCTGGTGGAGCGCTTGGGTCACCTCACGGTGATCGAGCTCGACCGCGATCTGGCCGTGCGCTTGCGCGAGCACCCTCACCTCTCGGTGGTCGAGTCGGACGTGTTGAAGGTCGATTTCAGAGCGCTGGCCTCGCACATGCTGGCCAGCGCCCAAACGCCAGCCACCTCCACCGCCAAAATCCGCGTCGTTGGCAACCTGCCCTACAACATCTCCACCCCCATCCTGTTCCATTTGCTGGACCAGGTCGATGTGATCGAAGACCAGCACTTCATGCTGCAAAAAGAGGTGATCGACCGCATGGTGGCCCAACCCGCCACCTCGGACTACAGCCGCCTGTCGGTGATGCTGCAGTGGCGCTACGACATGGCCAACGTGCTGTTTGTGCCGCCCGAAAGCTTTGACCCACCGCCACGGGTGGACAGCGCGGTGGTGCGCATGGTACCGCTGGCCGAGCCGCCTCAGGTCAACGTCAAGACCCTGGAGACCTTGGTGCAGGTGGCATTCAGCCAGCGCCGCAAGATTTTGCGCAACACCCTGGGTAAATGGCTCGATGAGAAAGGCTTTGCAGGCCACTTCGACTTGCAGCGCCGCGCTGAAGAGGTGCCCGTGGCCGAGTTTGTGGCTTTGGCTCAAGCTGTCTGACGCGTCAGGGGGCTCCGCGCCAAAGAAAAAGCCCGTCGTTGACGGGCTTTTTCATGGGTGCCGCGTGAGCGACCGGGCGGGTTTCAGGCAGCTGCGAGCCAGTAACCTGCGTTGAATGGGCTGCTCATGCGCAGCGCCAGGGGCGAGACGTCCACCAGTTTGTCGGTGGGCATTTTTTCGCCTTCTTCGATCGAATCGGCCATGGCGGCGTCTTCGTTTTGTGCCTCATTCGCCCGTCCTGCTTGGCTGTTTTGTGCAGAACGGGCTACCGAAAAGAATAGAAGCATCGGAAGGGTATCTTCCGGTCTCCCCAGTAATCGGCTGTGTCGCGGAAGATGTCCAGCAACTGCTCGCGGGCTTCCTTGTCGAACTTGGCGTGTGCGGGAATCTGCTCCAGCACCACGATGAAGCCAGGCTGTGGGCCCGACTTGTGCAACGGGTCGGTCATGCAGTCGTACAAGGCATCGAAGTTCTTGCCAAAGTGCGAGGGCAATGTGAATTGCGCACCAATCAGGTCCAGCACATCTTGCTTGCTCTGGGCTTCGGCCAGGTTGGCATACAAAAAGTGGTGGCCCAGGCCTTGGGCGGCATCTTGCAAGTCGCTCACGCGGTAAGCGCGGATCGACTGCACGATGTTAGACCGCACGCCCTTCAGGGGCGTCTCTTGGTCATGACGAATCGGCGTGTCCATCTCCGTGGTCTTTCTCTAGAGTCAAAAAATCAAGGCTTGTCGACAATCATGCGAAAACTCGCGTAATGGTCTTGTGTGTAGTAACAGGTCTGTGGATCACGGGGAATTTGGCCACCGCAAACGATGCGCCGCGCTCCCCGGTGCTTCACCCCGGGTGTTCTGACGGTGTATTCACGGTAAAACCCCCGCGCTTCGCGGGGCAGAAGTCGCTCGCGATTGCCAAAAACCGTACCGTCCTTTTCGTAGGGAAAAGGACCGCCCTTGCGGATGAGTTGGTACGTTTCTTGGCCTTCTCGCGGCAAATCTGTCACCCGCACAACGGGTGAAGTTTGGGCATCGGTGGCTGGACGGGCTTGCACCAAAATAGTGCAAATTGATAACATCAACCCCAAAAGCACCGGTAACCAGCGCTGCAGGGAGGCGAATTGTCGCGCCACCTTCATGAAAACACCTTTCAGAAGTCCCCGGGTTAACCCGAACACTCGAAGGCGCTAGTGTGAGGCAAACGACATAAAAAAGCAAGCGAATGCCCAATAAACAGGCAAAACCTGTCCGGACATTCGTGCTTTAAGTGAGCACAGACTCTTGTTTTATGCCTTAACGCGCTGCGTTGGCATCGGCCACCGTCAGGGCGGTCATGTTCACGATCCGCCTGACTGTGGTGCTCGGCGTGAGGATGTGGACCGGTTTGGCCGCACCCAGCAAAACAGGCCCCACAGCGATGTTGCCACCAGCTGCGGTCTTGAGCAGGTTGTAAGCGATATTGGCGGCATCGATGTTTGGCAAAACCAACAAATTCGCGTCGCCGATCAGGCTGCTGTTGGGCATGAGGGCCTGGCGTGCTGCGGCGTCCAGGGCCACGTCGCCGTGCATTTCACCGTCCACCTCCAGCCAGGGCGCGTTTTGACGCAACAAGTCCAAGACCTGCCGCATCTTGACGGCGCTGGGCTGGTTCGACGAGCCAAAGTTGGAGTGCGACAACAAGGCTGCCTTGGGCTGGATGCCGAAACGGCGCATTTCTTCAGCGGCCATGACGGTGAATTCGGCCAACTGCTCGGCCGTGGGGTCGTAGTTCACATGGGTGTCGACCATGAACACCTGACGGCCCGGCAACATCAAACCGTTCATGCAGGCGAAGGTGTTCACGCCTTTGCGCTTGCCCACCACCTGGTCGATGTAGTTCAGGTGCATGGGGTTGGTGCCCCAGGTGCCGCAAATCATGCCGTCCACGTCGCCTTTGTGCAGCAACATGGCGCCAATCAGCGACAAACGGCGTCGCATCTCGATCTTGGCGATCTGCTGGGTGATGCCTTTGCGCTCGGTCATGCGGTGGTAGGTCTGCCAGAAATCGCGGTAGCGGTCGTCCTGTTCGACGTTCACGACGTCGTAGTCGCGGCCTTCCTGCAGGCGCAGGCCGAACTTCTCGATGCGCTGGGCGATCACGGCCGGGCGGCCGATCAGCGTCGGGCGCGCCAGGCCTTCATCGACCACCAC
>JACCDP010967367.1_pt1 | contig 11807 bp, 6 predicted proteins | sample 7445841 | NCBI WGS metagenome assembly JACCDP01 (sample SAMN15323441, study PRJNA562643) | freshwater metagenome | isolation source: river surface water | place: USA:Blue River Watershed | collected 2017-08-17
ACCGGGTGCTCACCGCCGTCGACTCGGCGCTGATGGTGATCGACGCCGCCAACGGTGTCGAGGCCCAGACCCGCCGCCTGATCGAGGTCTGCCGCCAGCGCAACACCCCCATCATCACCTTCGTGAACAAGATGGACCGCGAGGTGCGCGAGCCCCTGGACATCCTGGACGAAGTCGAGCGCGAGCTGGGCATGCCCTGCGTGCCCATGACCTGGCCGGTGGGCAAGGGCAAGCTGTTCGGCGGCATCATGAACCTGCGCACCGAGGCGATGACGGTGTTCGAGTCGGGCAGCGAGCGCCGGCCGCAGGATTTCGAGACGATTCCCCTGACGGACACCGGCACCCTGCGATCGCGCTTCGGCGCCGAGTACGACGCTGCCGCCGAAAGCATGGAGCTGGCCACCGGCGCCTCGCCCGCGTGGGACCACGAGGCCTTCCTCGCAGGCCGGCAGACGCCGGTGTTCTTCGGCTCGGGCGTGAACAACTTCGGGGTGATGGAGGTGCTCGACGCCCTGGTCGACCTGGCACCTTCGCCACAGCCCCGAAAAAGCTCGCTCACGGTGAACCGCCAGGTGGTGGAGAAGGTCATCGAGCCAGCGGAGGCCGCCTTTGCCGGCGTGGTGTTCAAGGTGCAGGCGAACATGGACGCCAACCACCGTGACCGCATCGCCTTCGTGCGCATGGCCTCGGGCCGCTACACGCCGGGCATGAAGCTCAAGGTGCAGCGCACCGGCAAGGAGCTGCGACCCACCTCGGTGGTGACCTTCCTGTCGCAGCGGCGCGAAGCGGTGGACGAGGCCTATGCCGGCGACATCATCGGCTTCACCACCCACGGCGGGGTGCAACTGGGTGACACCATCACCGACGGCGCCAACCTTCAGTTCACCGGCCTGCCTTTCTTCGCACCCGAGCTGTTCATGACGGTGCTCCTGAGAAACCCGCTGCGTACCAAGCAGCTGCAACAAGGCCTGATGCAGCTCGGAGAGGAAGGCGCGATCCAGGTGTTCAAGCCCGAGGCGGGCGGCGCCATGCTGCTGGGAGCCGTGGGCCAGCTGCAGTTCGAGGTGGTACAGCACCGCCTGAAAGCCGAATACGACGCCGACATCCGCCTCGAAGGCTGCCAGTACACCGGGGCGCGCTGGATCACAGCCGATACGCCGGCCGAACTGCGCGCCTTCACCGACGCCTACCCGCAGCGCATGGCGCGCGACGCGGCCGACGCACTGGCCTTCCTGTGCACGTCACCCTATGACGTGCGACTGGCGCAGGAGCGATTTCCCAAGATCCACTTTCACCTGCTGCGAGAGCACGCGGGTCTGAGCCTGCAGGCATGAAGCCCCTGGGTGATTGGCCGCTGACAGACCGCCGTGCGCTGGTGGGCGTGCTGACCGACATCGACGATACGCTCACCACCGAAGGGGCGATCACGGCCGATGCCCTGTCCGCGCTCGCAGCGCTGCGCGCGTCAGGCCTGCCGGTGATGGCAGTGACGGGCCGGCCGGTCGGCTGGAGCGAGCCCTTCGCGCGGGACTGGCCGGTGCAGGCCATCGTGGCCGAAAACGGCGCCGTCGCCCTGGTGCGCGAGCCCGACGGCCGCCTGCGCAAGCTCTATCAGCAGGACGCCACCACGCGCGATCGGAACGTGCGGCAATTGCAGGCAGTGGCTCGCCACATCGTCCAGACGGTACCCGGCGCAAAGCTCGCACAGGACAGCGCTGGCCGCGAAACGGACATCGCGATCGACCACAGCGAATTCACGCAGCTGCCCCCCGAGCGCATCGAGCAGGTGGTCACCTTGATGCGCGAAGCCGGCCTGCAAGCCACGGTGAGCTCGATCCACATCAACGGCTGGATTGGCGACCACGACAAGTACTCGGGCGCGCGATGGATCGTGCAGGAACTGTTCGATCGCAACCTCGAGGCCGAGATCACCCGCTGGGTCTATGTGGGTGATTCGACCAATGACGAGCGCATGTTCGCGCGCTTCCCCAATGCGGTGGGCGTGGCCAATATCCGACGCTTCGCGGGCGTGATGACGCACCTGCCCGCCTATGTGGCCGAGGGGGAGCGCGGCGCGGGGTTTGCGCAGGTGACGCGCGCGGTGCTGGCGGCGCGCGATTGAAGCCACAGGCACGCAGGCCCCTGCCCCACGGGATGGCTCAGTTCGGCTTGGCCAGTCCCAGCTTCTCCACCAACGCCTTCTCGGTGGCGAAGGTGTCCTGCGCGAACTTGGTGTAGCTCGCCGGGCCCATGTAGATCGGCACCATGTCGTAGCGGGCCAGGGCCTGCACGTAGCTGGGTTCTTCCATCGCGCGCTTGAAGGCGTCGTGCAGACGCTGTACCACTTCGGGCGGCGTGCCGCGCGGCGCGCCGATGCCGAAAGGCGAGTTCTGCACAAGGGGAATGCCCAGCTCGCGCAGCGTTGGGGCGTCGGGGAATTTCTCCAGACGCTTGTCGCCCCAGGTATTGAGCACGCGCAGCTTGCCCGCCGCCACCTGCGGGGCAAAGCCGGTGGAATCCGCGGCGGCCATGATGTTGCCGCCCAGGATGGAGGCCATGAGGTCGGCACTGCCCTTGTAGGGAATGTGATTGAGCTGGAGGCCCAGTTGCTGCGCGATCAGCTCGGTGGTCAGGTGCGGGCTGGTCAGGGTGCCGGTGGAGCCGTAGGTGAGCTTGCCCGGGTTGGCGCGCGCATACGCCACGAAGTCGGCCCAGGTCTTGATCGGGCCGTCCGCGGGCACCACGATGCCGAAGGCATAGCCGGTGACGTTCAGGATGTAGCTGATGTCCTTGACCGGATCCCAGGTGATCTTGGTGGTGTAGGGCAGGCGAAACACGCCCAGGGGAATCTGGGCCAGCGTGTAGCCGTCGGCGGGCGAGGTCTGCAGCTGGATCGCCGGCAGCGCGCCACCGGCGCCGGGCTTGTTCTCCACCACCACCGGCTGGCCCAGGATCTTTCCGGCGTTCTCGGCCAGCTGGCGCATGGTGATGTCGGTGGGGCCTCCGGCGGGGAAGGCAATGACCAGACGGATCGGCCGGTTCGGGAAGGGCCCGGACTGGGCCAGGGCGTGGACCGCGGGGAAGGCGGCTGCGGCGGCAGCCCATTGCACGAGATGGCGACGGCGCATGGAAATCTCCTGTGTCGGTAGGCAGGGATTGAACGGGCCCGCGCCGGCCCGCGCAATCAGGGAACACCCCTGGCGCTCCGGCCCGGCGGACCCGGCGGGTCCGGTGCGCGGTCAATTCACTGGCGGGCCAGCACCGGCGCGAGCGCCACGCCGGTGTGGGTGCGGCGCTTCACCACGTCCTCTGGAGAAGCACTGGCCACCACGCGCCCACCAGCGCCACCGCCCTCAGGCCCGAGGTCAATGATCCAGTCGGCCTCGGCGATCACATCCAGGTCATGCTCGATCACCACCACGCTGTGGCCGCCGTCCACCAGCCGGTGCAGCACGCGTATCAGCTTCTCGACGTCGGCCATGTGCAGGCCCACGGTGGGCTCGTCCAGCACGTAGAGCGTGTGGGGCGCCTTCTGGCCCCGGCGGGTCACGTCGTCACGTACCTTGGACAGCTCGGTCACCAGCTTGATCCGCTGCGCCTCGCCGCCCGAGAGGGTCGGGGAGGGCTGGCCCAGGGTCAGGTAGCCCAGGCCCACGTCCTTCAGAAGTTGCAGCGGGTGGCTGATGGAGGGCATGGAGGCAAAGAATTCGACCGCCTCGTCCACCTCCATCTGCAGCACGTCGCCGATGCTCTTGCCGCGCCAGGTGACGGCCAGGGTCTCGGGGTTGAAGCGCGCGCCGTGGCAGGCCTCGCAGGGCACCTTCACGTCCGGCAGGAAGCTCATGGCGATGGTGCGCATCCCCTGGCCCTCGCAGGTGGGGCAGCGCCCTTCGCCGGTGTTGAAGGAAAAGCGCCCCGCCGCATAGCCGCGGGCCTTGGCCTCCAAGGTGTCGGCAAAGAGCTTGCGGATCGTGTCCCAGAAGCCGATGTAGGTGGCGGGGCAGGAGCGCGGCGTCTTGCCGATCGGCGTCTGGTCCACCTCCAGCACGCGGTCGATCTCCTGGTAGCCGGTGAGCGCGGCACAGCCGACCCAGGCCGGGTGCTTGCCGCGGTCGTCGGCGTCGCGGCCGGCCTTGGTGCTGCGTTGCTGCACCGCCATCTGCACGTTGTGCAGCAGCACGTCGCGGGCCAGCGTGGACTTGCCCGAACCCGAGACGCCGGTGACGGCCACCAGGCGGCGCAGGGGCACGTCGACATCCACCTGCTGCAGGTTGTGCAGGCTGGCGCGGCGCAGGTGCAGCATGCCCTCGGGGCGGCCGCGCCGCGGCTGCAGCGGGTGCCGGATCGCATGCAGCAGGTAGCGGCCGGTGAGCGAATCGCCGTTCGCCGAGAGCTCGGCGGCGGTGCCCTGGGCCACGACACGCCCTCCCCGCTTGCCTGCGCCGGGGCCGATGTCGATGATGTGGTCGGCCCGGCGGATGGTGTCCTCGTCGTGCTCCACCACCACCAGGGTATTGCCCTTGCCGCCCAGCTTGTGCAGGGCGTTCAAGAGGATCTGGTTGTCGCGGGCGTGCAGGCCGATGGTGGGCTCGTCCAGCACGTAGCACACGCCCTGCAGGTTGGAGCCCAGTTGGGCCGCCAGGCGGATCCGCTGCGCCTCGCCGCCCGAGAGCGTGGGCGCGCCGCGATCGAGCGTGAGATAGCCCAGGCCCACTTCCTCCAGGAACTCCAGGCGGCTCTTGATCTCGGGGATCAGGTCGCGGGCGATGCCCTGCTCCCGCCCCGAGAGCACGCCCTCCAGCTGCAGGCCCTCGATCCAGCGGCGCACCTCGATCACCGAGAGCGCCGCGATGTCGGCGATGCCCACGCCATTGAACTTCACGCTGCGCGCCTGCGCGTTCAGGCGGGTGCCCTGGCAGCTGGGGCAGGTCTCGTCGCTGACGTCCTCCACCTCGGGTTCGGCGAACGTCTGCTCGCGGCCCTTGTTGTCCTCGGCCTGCAGGGTCTCGTCATAGGCGCGGCGCTGATCCCGGGTGAGCTTGACGCCCGTGCCCACGCAATCAGGGCACCAGCCGTGCTTGCTGTTGTAGGAGAAGAGGCGCGGGTCCAGCTCCGGGTAGGAGGTGCTGCACACCGGGCAGGCGCGGCGGGTGGAGAACACCTCCACCTGGCCGATGTGGTGGTGGCTGCCGGTGCCCAGTTGCATGGCGGTGCGCAGGCCGTCCAGGGGCGCCAGCACGTGCAGCACGCCCTTGCCATGCTCCAGGGCCACTGGCAGGAGTTCGCGCAGCAGGGCCTCGTTCTCGGGGCGCACGATGAAGTCGCCCACCGCAGTTCCACCGTGTGCTCCTTGAAGCGGTCCAGGCGCGGAAAGCCGGTGGTGGGCAGGAAGTTGCCATCCACCCGCAGGTGCGAGTAGCGGCGGCCGCGCGCCCAGTCGGCCAGCTCGGTGTAGACACCCTTGCGGTTCATCACCAGCGGCGCGAGCAGACCCACATGCTGGCCGCGATGGCGCTTCAGGATCTGCGCGGCGATGCTGTCCGGCGTCTGCGGCCGCACCTCGGCGCCGTCCTTCACGCAGTGTTGAATCCCGAGCTTCACATAGAGCAGGCGCAGGAAGTGCCAGACCTCGGTGGTGGTGCCCACCGTGGACTTGCGCCCGCCGCGCGAGAGCCGCTGCTCGATGGCCACCGTGGGCGGAATGCCGTAGACCGCGTCCACCTCAGGCCGGCCCGCCGGCTGCACGATGCTGCGGGCATAGGCATTGAGCGACTCCAGGTAACGGCGCTGACCTTCGTTGAACAGGATGTCGAATGCGAGCGTCGATTTACCCGAGCCCGAGACGCCGGTGATCACGCTGAAGCGGTTGTGCGGGATCTGGACGCTCAGGGACTTGAGGTTGTGTTCGCGGGCATTGACGATCTCGATCGCCTCGACGCGCGCGGGTGCTGCGGTACGTGCCGGGGCACTGGCGTCAACCGCTGCGGGCTCGGCCGCGCCCAGGGTGCCGTCGTATTCACGCAATGCACGGGCGGTGTGCGACGTGGGATGCTGCTTCACCTCCTCGGGCGGCCCTTCGGCCACCAGCAGGCCGCCGGCATCGCCGCCCTCGGGGCCCAGATCGATCAGCCAGTCGGCGGCTCGGATCACGTCGAGGTTGTGCTCGATCACGACCAGCGAGTGCCCGGCCTCCAGCAGCTTGCGCAGGGCCCGCATCAGCTTGGCGATGTCGTCGAAGTGCAGGCCGGTGGTGGGCTCGTCGAAGAGGAACAGCGTGCCGCGCGTGGCCAGGGGCTGCGGGCTGCGGCGGCTGGCGGCCTCGGCCAGGAAACCCGCGAGCTTCAGGCGCTGCGACTCGCCTCCCGAAAGTGTGGGCACGGGCTGGCCCAGCTTCACGTACTCGAGGCCTACGTCCACGATGGGCTGCAGGGTGCGCACCACCTCGCGGTCATTGGCAAAGAGCTGCACCGCCTCGCTCACCGTGAGTTCGAGCACGTCGGCCACGCTCAGGACACGCGGATGCACCGCGCCCAGCGCCTGGCGCTCGATGGTGACCTCCAGGATCTCCGGGCGGTAACGCCGGCCGTCGCAGTCGGGGCAGCGCAGGTAGACGTCGGAGAGGAACTGCATCTCCACATGCTCGAAGCCCGAGCCGCCGCAGGTGGGGCAGCGGCCGTCGCCGCTGTTGAAGCTGAACTTCGACGCGGTGTAGCTTCGCTGGCGCGCCAGGGGCGCAGTGGCGAAGATCTCGCGGATCGCGTCCCAGGCGCCCACGTAGCTCACCGGGTTGGAGCGCGCGGTCTTGCCGATGGGAGACTGGTCGACGAACACCACGTCGCCCAGGTGGTCGGCGCCGAGCAGGCGGTCGTGGCGACCGGGCGCGTCGGTGGACTTGCCGAACTGGCGCAGGAGCGCGGGGGCGAGGATGTCCTGGATCAGGGTGGACTTTCCCGAGCCGGAGACACCGGTGACGCACACCAGCCGCTGCAGCGGAAATTCCACCGAGAGGTTATGCAGGTTGTGTTCGTTCGCGCCCTCCAGGATCAGGCGCGGCGTGGAATCGGTGACGAGGCGCTTGAAGCCCATGCCGACCTGCCGGCGCCCGCCGAGGTAGGCGCCGGTGAGGGTGTCGGCGCTGCGCAGGGCGTCGGTGGTGCCGTCGAAGACGATCTGCCCGCCCCGCTCGCCAGGCCCCGGGCCCATGTCGATCATGCGGTCGGCGGCCAGCATCACCGCCGGGTCGTGTTCGACCACCACCAGCGTGTTGCCCGCATCGCGCAGGCGCTTCATCGCTTCGGTGATGCGGTGGATGTCGCGCGGATGCAGGCCGATGCTGGGTTCATCCAGCACGAAGAGGGTGTTCACGAGGGACGTGCCCAGCGCGGTGGTGAGGTTGATCCGCTGCACTTCGCCGCCCGAAAGGGTACGGCTCTGGCGGTCGAGGGTGAGGTAGCCGATGCCCACGTCCACCAGGTATTTCAGGCGGGTGGTGATCTCCTCGAACAGGAGCTTGAGCGCCTGCGCGTCCTCGCCATGGGGCAGGGCCAGCCGGGCGAAGAAGGTACGCAGCCGGTCGATCGGCAGCATCATGAGGTCATGCAGCGACAGGCCCGGCAGGGCCTCGAGCTGCGTGCGGGTCCAGTCCACGCCCACCGGCATGAAGCGCTGCGCGGGCGGCAGCGCGGCGTCGGCATCCTCCTTGGAGCCCAGGCGCCACAGCAGGCTCTCGGTCTTCAGGCGCGCGCCGCCACAGGTCTCGCAGGGCGTGTAGCTGCGGTACTTGGACAGCAGCACCCGGATATGCATCTTGTAGGCCTTGCTTTCCAGGTACTGGAAGAAGCGCTTGATGCCGTACCACTGCTTGTTCCAGTTGCCCTCCTTGAAGCCGGGTGTGCCATCGAGCACCCAGGCCTTGTGTTCGGGCGTGAGCTTGTACCAGGGCGTGTCGCGCGGGATGCCGGCCGCCTCGGCGTGGCGCATCAGGTCGTCCTGGGCCTCGGCCCAGGCGGGCGTCTGGATGGTCTTGATCGCGCCGGCGCGCAGCGTGAGCTTGTCGTTGGGAATGACCAGACCCCAATCGACCCCGATCACGCGCCCGAAGCCCCGGCAGGCCTCGCAGGCGCCCACCGCGCTGTTGAAGGAGAACATCGAGGGCAAGGGGTCGGCATAGCGGATGTCGCTGTCCGGGCAATGCAGGCCGGTGGAGAACTTCCAGACCTCCCACGCGTCCTCGCCCGTCTGCGCGTAGACCGCGAGGCGGCCCGCGCCGCGCTTGAGGGCGACTTCGATCGCCTCGATGACGCGGATCTTTTCCGCGCCCTGCAGCCGCAGGCGGTCGGCCACGACATCGAGCACCTGACGGGGTCCGGTGGGCGTGGCCACCTCGCGCTGCGCCTGCACCCGCGTGAAGCCGCTGGCCGCCAGCCACTGCTCCACCTCCTCGGGCGTGGTGCTGGCGGGCAGTTCCACCGGAAAGGTGATCACCAGGCGCGGGTCGTCGGCCTGGGTGCGCGCCTTGAGCTGCGCGTAGATGGTCTCGGGCGAGTCGTGCCGCACGGGCTGCGCGGTCTGGCGGTCATAGAGCTGCGCGGCGCGGGCAAACAGGAGCTTGAGGTGGTCATTGAGCTCCGTCATCGTGCCGACGGTGGACCGCGAGGAACGCACCGGGTTGGTCTGGTCGATGGCGATGGCAGGCGGCACACCCTCGACACGGTCGACCGCGGGCTTGTCCATACGGTCCAGGAACTGGCGGGCGTAGGCGGAGAAGGTCTCCACATAACGGCGCTGGCCCTCGGCGTACAGGGTGTCGAAAACCAGGCTGGACTTGCCCGATCCACTCGGGCCGGTGACGACCGTGAGTTCACCGGTGCGCAGGTCGAGGTCGAGGTTCTTCAGGTTATGTTGCCTGGCGCCGCGGATGCGGATCAATCCCTGGGTCATACAGCCGGTCTTTCACAGTGAAGGCCAAACATTCTAGGGATCGGTCCGCGCTGAGCGCAGCGAAGGGAGATCAAGGCTTGGGTCTTTGGTTTGCACCCAAAAAGAAAACCGCGCCCTCCCCCGAAGGAAGCGGCGCGGTTGTCAGGAGCCCTGGATTACTTGGCAGCCGAGGCAGCCGATGCGGCGGGCCCTGCGGAAGCAGGCGCAGAGGCCGCGGCCGCCGGCTTGTGGGAGTCGGCAGACCCCGCGTCGTGCTTTTCCCCGCTCATGTCCAGGCTGTCACCGCCCTTGATGATCACGAACATGGCCAGGGCCGCAAACACGACGAAGCCCACAACGATTTTCCACATGCCAATTTCTCCAACGGTTTCAAAATTGCAGGATCAGTCGTCGGCGTAGATGTCGACGTCCTTGGTCTCACGCACGAACAGCAGGCCGATCACGAAGGTGACGGCGGCAATCACGATCGGATACCACAGGCCATAGTACATGTTGCCGTTCTGCGCCACCATCGCGAACGCGATCGTGGGCATCAGGCCGCCGAACCAGCCGTTGCCGATGTGATAGGGCAGGCTCATCGAGGTGTAGCGGATGCGGGTCGGGAACAGTTCCACCAGCATCGCGGCGATCGGGCCGTACACCATGGTCACGTAGATCACGAGGATCGACAGGATGATCACGATGGTGACCTTGTCCACCTTGGCCGGGTCGGCCTTGGCGGGGTAGCCCGCCTCCTTCAGGGCCTCGGTGACTTCCTTCTTGAAGGCGGCGATGGCCTTGGCGCTGTCCTCGTCGAACTTGGAGTTCACGACCTTGGCGACGGGCGCCACGATCTCCTTCTCGCCGATCTTGATCTTGGCCGGGCCGGCTTCAGCAGCCACGGCGTTGTCGTAGCTCACGGAGTTCTGCGCCAGGAAGCGCTTGGCGATATCGCAGGACTTGGTGAAGTCGATCTCGCGGGCGACCGGGTTGCCCTGGAAGGAGCAGTCACCGGCGGCGGCCGTCACCACGATCTTGTTCTTGGCTTGCGCGGCGGCCAGGTCGGGGTTGGCCGCGTTCGTCAGCATGTTGAACAGCGGGAAGTAGGTCACCACGGCCAGCGCCAGGCCCGCCAGGATGATGGGCTTGCGGCCGATCTTGTCGGACAGCGCGCCGAACACCACGAAGAAGGGCGTGCCGATGATCAGCGACAGGGCCACCAGGATGTTGGCGGTGGCGCCGTCGACCTTGAGGACCGAGGTCAGGAAGAACAGGGCGTAGAACTGGCCCGAGTACCAGACCACGGCCTGGCCGGCCACCAGGCCGAACAGGGCCAGCAGCACGATCTTCAGGTTCTTCCACTGGCCGAAGGATTCGGACAGCGGCGCCTTGGAGGTCTTGCCCTCGGACTTCATCTTCTGGAAGGCCGGCGATTCATTCATCGACAGGCGGATCCAGACGGAGATCGCGAGCAGCAGGATGGAGACGATGAAGGGGATGCGCCAGCCCCAATCGGCGAAGGCGGCCTCGCCGATGGCGGTGCGGGTGCCCAGGATCACCATCAGCGACAGGAACAGACCCAGCGTCGCGGTGGTCTGGATCCAGGCGGTGTAGGCGCCACGGCGGCCGTGCGGGGCGTGCTCGGCGACATAGGTCGCGGCACCGCCATACTCACCGCCCAGGGCCAGACCCTGCAGCATGCGCAGCGCGATCAGGATGATCGGTGCGGCGACGCCGATACTGGCGTAGTTCGGCAAGATGCCCACGACGAAGGTGGACACACCCATGATCAGAATGGTCACCAGGAAGGTGTACTTGCGGCCGATCATGTCGCCCAGGCGGCCGAACACCAGCGCGCCGAAGGGGCGCACGATGAAGCCCGCAGCAAACGCCAGCAGCGCGAAGATGAAGGCGGCGTTGGGGTCCAGTCCCGAGAAGAACTGCTTGGCGATGATCGCGGCGAGCGATCCGTAAAGGTAGAAGTCGTACCACTCGAAAACGGTACCGAGCGACGAGGCGAAGATGACCTTCTTTTCCTCGGGCGTCATCGGCCGCGACTCTGCGGGATTGGCCATGTTGTCTGTCTCCTGTAATGGGCCATGTCCGAACTGGACAAGAAACCCCATTCTTCGCGGGGGTTCTGACCCTACACTTGCTCGAATCCAACCCAGCCTTGCGCAGAGCTGAATGAGACCTGACAACTAAAGGGTAAACCCGAAGCCTGCGTTCCGGATCGCGGTGTCAGATGACGAAAAAAAACCGGCAAGCGCGAGGCTTGCCGGTCGTTGGATCATCCTGACCGGCGAACCGGCCAGGAAGGATCAGGAAGACTTCAGGTTCGGGTAGCGGACGTGCTCCACCAGCTCCTGGATCTTCTGGCTGGGTGCAGGGGTCACGAGGCTGACCAGGATGGCCACCGCGAAGCCGACCGGCACGCCGAAGACACCCGCCGAGATCGGCTGGATGCCCCACCAGAGGTCCACCGGGGAGGTCACGCCGAACACGCCACGCAGCCAGGGCTGGTTCATGATCATGTAATAGGCGGTGATACCCAGGCCGGCGATCATGCCCAGGCAGGCGCCGGCGCCGGTGGCGCGCTTCCAGAAGATGCCCAGGACGAGCACCGGGAAGAACGACGCTGCCGCGAACGAGAACGCCGCCGAGACCAGGAACAGGATGTCCGCCGGTTTCTGCGCCGCCACGTAGGCCGCTGCCAGAGCCACGACCAGCAGGAGGACCTTCGAGATCGTCACACGGCGGGCCGTGGAAGCGTTCGGGTCGATCATCTTGTAGTACATGTCATGGCTCAGCGCATTGGCGATGGTCAGCAGCAGGCCGTCAGATGTCGACAGTGCAGCAGCCAGACCACCCGCTGCGATGAGGCCGGA
>JACCDP010505662.1_pt1 | contig 11804 bp, 14 predicted proteins | sample 7445841 | NCBI WGS metagenome assembly JACCDP01 (sample SAMN15323441, study PRJNA562643) | freshwater metagenome | isolation source: river surface water | place: USA:Blue River Watershed | collected 2017-08-17
CTTCATCTGCACTCATATAATAATCACGATCGCAGTCATTACGAAGTTTCTTAACTGTTTGCCCTGATTTAGTTGCGAGAATATCAAGCAACTGATCATATAATTTATTTGTTTCTTTTACTTGAATATTAATATCAGCAGCGGTTCCACGATATCCAGATGAAACTTGATGAATCATAATACGAGAGTGTGGAAGAGCAGAACGAGTTCCAGTCCCTCCACATAAAAGAATTGCACCCATACTTGCAGCAGTGCCAACACAAGTGGTATTTACAGGTGCTGAAATTGTATGCATAACATCATACAAAGCAAGACCATCTACTACACTTCCTCCAGGGCTATTAATGTAGAATTCAATAGGCAAATGAGGATCTTCACGATCGAGAAACAACATCTGCATAATACAGAGGTTCATAGAATGTTCATTTACATCTTCGCCAAGGAAAATAATACGATCTTTAAGCAAACGTGAATAAAGATCATACGCACGTTCGCCTGTAGCAGACTTTTCTAAAACTGTTGGTATTATCATTTTTACCCCTCTCTCTTATAATAACACAAAGAAACTACTTATGCTTCAAATATTTTGGGTTTGGCGTTAAGACTCCACTGTGTTCAAAAAATTCTGCATTATCAAAAAATAAATGATCATTCATATAATGAGGTGTGATAAACTTGCCAACTTCTCCAATACGAGGAGAGTTAAGTGATGTTGCCATACATAGTGTACCTGTAGCATTTGTCATAAAAACTTTGCATCCATTTATGTACTGCATAAATTTTGCAAGATCAGGCTCAACAAAAAGTTCACAATCATCTTTGAACTTGAATTTTTGGTAATGATGTTCTTCAAAGTCAATAAAAACTTTCTTTTCAAATTGATCCATAACGTTTTTATAATTTCTTTCAATCTCATCGTCCCATTCAAAACGACCATCTTTTCTGTGAATTAATAGCGTGTCTTTAAATGTGTCATCTTTTGGCATTTTGAGAGCAACAAAATTTCTTGGGATGACAGGATTGTTTGGAAATGCAGTGTGAAGAAATACTGCCCAGAAACTTCTTGTATACAATAATCTATTAAATCTAAATTGATTTAGATCGTGATTAATTATTCTTATATGTTTTGCCGGATCGTATAATTCAAAAGAGTTTATATAATCTTGAGCCTCTAAAATAGGTTTAAGTTCTTCATAAGTTCGTTGCAGAGAAGTTGAAAATGTATCAAACTTTTCACAAAGAAAAAAATTAGTTTTTATTCCAAATGTTCTGTAATAAAATGCAGGGACAGTTAGCGAATGCATAAGATCGCCCAACTTAGGTCCCATCAAAATGTTAACTGTTTTCATTCTCTATTTTTCACTTCTGTAAGTTCTGAATCAAAAAATCTTTTTTGTAAAGACATTTTTGCTATATGTCGGTCATAGTTTGCGTCATCTGTAATTTTGGCTAACCCAGTATCATTTTTACTTTCATCAATTAATTCAAAAACTCTCAAATTTGCATCAATCATTTTTTTGAACTCAGAAGATAATATAATTTCGTTATATTTATCAACTCCTATTTGTTCAATGACTTCATTTGCCATATCAGAATATTTTTCTAAAGTTAAGAGTAACTTCTCACCGGTAAGTTTTTTTATCTTAACGTCAAAAACTGAGAGCATATCAAAAACATACGCTTCATCAAGACTAATCTTAAGCATTATCTGCAACCTTTTGTAAGATTTCCTGGAGTAAATCTATATGCTTTTTGCCAATAAATTGGCTATTACCAACATACATTCCATACTCGTGGATTATATCAGCGTTGTAAACATCCTTGTGATATCCGAAAGAATAGTTTTTCAGAAAAGGTTGTCTCAATAAATTTCCAGCAACAAGTGGTCTGTATTCAATATTATTTGCCTGAAATTCCTTGATAAGCGCATTGTAGATTTTCTTATTCTTACATACAAATGGTAATGTAAAAGAACTCATTGTATTTTCGCACTTAGCAACATAAAATAAATCTTGGTACTTGCTTAAAATTTGATGATATTGCTTGTAGTTGTTATTTCTAATTCTTATAAACTTGTCAAGATTCTTAATCTGTTCAAGGCCAAGTACAGCAGACAGTTCATCATTTCTAAAATTGTATCCATCAGTTACAAATAAAAATGTAGGAATGATATCCGGATAAAGTTCTTGATATTTTTTATATGTTTCCGTGCTTGCTTCTCTTGCTAACCCGTGACTTCTTTTCATTCTCATCAACTCATACAACTCAGTGTCATTTGTTGATATAAAACCACCTTCTATAGTTGTAATATGATGACCAAAATAAAAACTAAATGTAGCGCCCACTGATAAAGGATTCATTTTATTATTATATTCATCAGTGACACCGTGTGCTTCACAACAATCTTCTGCTACAATTGCATCAGGAAAAGCATCACGTAATGCTGCGACATCTGAATGAAAGCCTAATAAATGCGTTGTAAATATAAGTTTTATGTCAGGATGTTGCGCTTTGACAAGTTCTAAATCGTCAATATTTACACAATAATCATCTAAAGAAATATCAACAAATATAGGAGTGAGATTGTTTTGAAAAATAGGAGCAACACTAGTCATCCAAGTGCAGGCAGGAACTAAAACTTTATCACCATCATTCAAACCAAATTTTTCTTTGATAGCAGCAATTAAAAGTGAATTTGCTGTGCTTCCTGAAGAAACAAATAAAGAATGTTTAGCACCAACCCATTTAGACCACACGCTTTCAAACTCACGTACTTTAGGTCCATTTGTAAATTTATTAGATGTCAAAACAAAAGTTGCTAATTTAAGTTTTTGTTGAAATGTTATTGCGTTATCCATCAAACGCCAAGATAATTTACCCATAAAAGAATTATAACAAAAAAGAGGGAGATTTGCATCTCCCTCTTTTTTGTCAAGATTTCTTTATCGAAATCTTTTTTACTGTTTCTGTAGGTTCTTCTTCTTTGACAACAATCTTTTTAAATGCTAGTTTTAAAATACCATCTTCTAAATGACAAACTTCTGGTTCGGCCTCAATATTTTCAGGAAGTTGGATAGTTCGTGAAAAAGCAGATTGTTTCAATTCTTTAAGATGATAATAATAACTTTTCTCTCTCAGAATTCTTGAGTTGCCTTTTATTGTAAGAAGTCTAGTTTCCTTGACAGTTTCGATGTCAAGATTTTCTTCTGTCACGCCAGGTACTGCACAATCAATGCAGAAAAAATAATCATCTTCAAAAATATCCATTTTAGGATAAGAAGTGTTGGAGTGAATAAAGTTTTTACGATTTCCCCAAAACTCATCAAAGAATTTATTTACAATTTGTTCGTGATGGTCAAGAATCGATTGACGAAATGGGGTTGAATGATGGACATTTAATGGAAGATTTTTGAAGTAAAAATCTATATTAGACATATTTTTCTCCTAAATGCGCCCATAAGGTACGCTTGATAATAGGTGTCATAAAGATCACCTGAGTGATTTGCACTCAATAAATATTATACCAAATAAAAAGAAAAATATTCCTTAAATAAAAAAATCCCCCGAAGGGGATTTTTTCTACATCTCTGGTTCTTCAGAAATTTTAGGTTTCATTGGATTTCCTTCAAGAGGAATGATCAATTCATCTCCTGGATATAAATTGCTGTTTTCTAACTTATTTCTTTGTCTAATTTTTTCAGCTGAGGTTGTCAATCCCTTTTTAGCAAAATGTCTTACAATTGTGGTAAGGCTATCACCAGCGTTTACAGTGTATTTTGCTTCAGATTGATTTTGAGCAATCTTCATAAATTCATTGTGAAACTTTGATGCTGAAATAAAATCATTATCTGCTAAACATTCATTTGCAAGAGTATTCAAATAAGCCAATTTTTCAAATCTTTTCATTCATTTTTCCTTAAAAGAACAATATTATCATTATTCTACTGGTTAAAAATAAAAACCTTTGAAAAATATTTGAAAAATATCTCAATATTTAAATACAGCGCAGTATAATCATTTGTATGAATTATGATTTGTGTGATTTATTAAATAGAAAGTTGGAAAATGCTTTTGGATATATGCCAAATGATCTTCCAAGAAATTCTATGCTCAAAACTGCAAATATCATAGACGACTTTTTTGAAAATGTTGCTCCTGATGAATATATTGAGACGATGGAGTCAGAAGATTGCGATCATGAGTGCTATGGTTTTTGGATTTATAGAAATGGCAAAATATCAAATCAAATAGAAGATTTTGATAAGTCTGCCAGAAGAATTACAAGAGAATTGGCCAACCTTAGTTTTTCTAATAGTCCAGCATTAGACATTATGTACTTTTCTGGTTGTATGAAAGTTCTGATATCTCGCAATAAAGCATTGTATCTTGAAACTTGTATTAGACCAACTCTTGATCAAATGTTTACTATCAAAGATTTAGAGGGAAAATTCTTATCAAAATCAGGTAAAACTTTGTGGCGTATTGTTGAAAGAAAAAAGAAATCGACATATTATGATGGAGTAGGTTCTAACTCTCTTCATGACTTCAAATGGGGCAAAATAAAATGAAAAATAGTTACGTATTACTTAGTGAGCAAGAAATCAATTTACTTAAAACAAGACTCAAAAATGATAAAGATATTGATATCAATAGTTTCTTAAGCAAAATAGAATATTACAAAAACTTAAACAGCAAAGAAAATATCAAGAAATTTTCAGAGTATAAGACTCTTGCAGTAAATAAGCTGAAAACTATTGATGCTGAATCTATTGAGAATGAAGATTTTATTGTTGATGATGATGCTGTAGTTTCTCCAGTAAAAGACGGAGCATACGTTCAAGTATGGATGTGGGTAGAGAATGCTACTAAACCTAAGAGAACGAGGAAGAAAACAGTCTAATGGTAAAGGAAAACTGGTATGCAATCCACGTCCTTTCACAATACGAGAATAAAGTCAAAGACTATATCAACAAAGTAAAGAAAGAACGTGGTTTTGATGACAAAGTTACAGAAGTAATCATTCCTATGGACACTGAAGTAAAAAGAGTTCAAGGAAAAAAAGTAGAGAAGAAAAATAAAGTTTTTCCTGGCTATGTTTTAGTAAAAATGAAACTTGATGACGAATCATTCAACTTTATTAGACGAGTTCCAGGAGTTACAAATTTTGTTTCTTCTAGCGCTAAAAAGCCTGTAGCTCTCAAAGATTCTGAAGTCAAGGCAATTCTAGATTCTTTAGATCCAAATAAAGGATTCACGCCAAAGAAGAAATTTTCTAAGGATATGCTTGTTAGAATTATTGAGGGTCCGTTTGCTGACTTTACTGGCAAAATAGAAAATGTGTATGAAGATAAAGAAATATTAAAAGTAATGATTTCTTTATTTGGTAGAGACACCCCGATTGAAATTGAATTTGCACAAGTTGAAAAGATATAAAAAAAGACTCCCGTTGGGGAGTCTTTTTTTTAGAATGTTTCGTATCTTTCGCTTATCGGAAGAACTCTTGTTAGATTTACTTCAGTTCCAGTTGGTACTGCTGACATCTTGAATCTTGCCCAATATCTAGGTTGATTTTCTGGTAACAAAACTATTGGATATCCACCTGATATAATTCTATCTTGTTGGACAGTTAATGGATCGTTAGGTAATAAAATATTATCAGTCGGTCTGAAAGTAACTGGAGACCAGGCAGAGGTGCCTAGTCCTACTCCTTCAATAATACCACTGAATTTCATAGTGTCCGAATTTCCAGTTGATGTATCATCTATAACAGTAAATGCACTCCAAGCTGCCCCATTCCAGATTTCTCCTGACAGAGTTGCAGGTGCGCTTGCGCCTACACCAACTTGGAATTCCCAGTGATCAATCTTTTTCTTAGAACCTACATAAACATAATCATTTGATAAAGCAAACTTAAACTCTGAAGAATTTTCTCCACCATTGCCAATTGCTACACCAGTGACATCAAAAATTGTTCCACCAGTCCCTGCAGCACCAGATTGACCTCTTCCAACAAGAACTCTATAATCATTTGTGATTTCAACAGCGTTTCCTTCTGTTCTTACAGCAGTAGAAGGTAAAGCCTTTTTACCAACAGCAGTAATTCTAAGAGGAATGTTGGTTTTAGATTCGGTGAAAGTGAACGCAACGTTTAAGTAAGGTCTGTCATATAAATTTTCGTGGAAGATTGGTGGATTAAATCCCCATCTTGCAAAATAAGATTCTGATGCAGTGGCATTTACATCTGTTCCATCTCTATAAATAACGTGAGCCTTACCATCAGTGGTGCTATTTCTGTAATGTGCGCCAGTGTCAAGAATACTAAATGCACTTACGGTAAAAGCAGTTCCAGAAACATTAGTAATCTTAAGTTCATCTATTGTTGATTGAGGATACCAAGGCAAAGTAGCGTATACAGATGTTCCCGTTACGGTAAATCCTATTGACGATCTTAGTATTTGATAATATAAACCATTGACGACACTCATTTATGATGCTCCAATATGCAGACTTCTTATTGATCAATTTTCTTGTGAAGATATTTTTATTCCTTGTTTATTGACTTACAGCCCTTCATACTGTAGAATAAAATTGTTCAAGAGTATCCGTCTATGTTAAAAAGGGAAGGGCGCTCTGCTCTTGGACACAGGTGTAAAAAATGAAAATACAATATGTTTCAATATGCCCAACAGAATCCGCAAAACAAAACGGATGCTATGCACTAACTCCTGAATTATTAGCCGCAACTGGAGCAAGATATTCCAGAAACAATGAAGGGCTAGATGCTATTGTATCAAAAATTGATTTTTCCAACACTGATAAATCGGTTGATGGAATATTTAAAATGGTAGATTATGGTCACGCTTCTATTGCTGATATGGCCCCAATCGCCCTATTTATTGATGATATTTCTTTATTTGCAGCATATTTTTTATGGACTCTTGCTCCAACTGCTGGTGGGCAAGAATGTTCAACAAGATATATTAAGTTAGACGCTGGAAGTGTTGTTGATGATGATACTTTAGGCATTCCTGAACACTTGAAACTTGATTATTGGAAATATGTTGAAAATTCTTTCAAATCTTACGAATTAGCACTTGATTACTGGACTAGTCTTGGAACTTCAAATCCAGAAATGACTATGATACCAACATCGTTATTAAATTCGACATCAGACAAAGACAAGAAGCAAGTTGCCAGAATGATGCGCAACTTTGCTTTTGATCGTGCAAGAGTTTATCTTCCAGTTTCAGCAATGACTGGAGTAATGATGATTCAATCTGCAAGAGCCTGGGCAAATTTATCTGCTCATCTACAATCACACCCATTGCGTGAATTAAATCTTGTTGGCAAAGAGATTGAAGAGAAACTCAAGGTTGGTGCGCCTAGACTAGTCAAACACTGTCGTGCAACAGATTCAATTAAGGAATATTATAAATATGAATATTCTTTTGAGACAAATTATTGCAAAATGAAAAATAAATTTTTGCCATCATCAAACCAGTGTGACACAAATTTAAAAGTTCATTCTAATAAAAAAATAAATTTAGATGCTTTGTCATTCAGAACAAATAGATATTCTCCATTTGGGCATACTGTCTCTCAAATTCCAGTCACATTTAGTTGGGAAGGTATAACGTTTGGTGAAATTCGTGATCTCAATCGTCATAGGACAGGTTCAAAATACTGTTCATTAGTTCCTATTGGATTCTATGGCGCAACTGATCAATTGTCTTCAGAAAAGAACGATTCAATTATTTCTGAAAAGATAAATCAACTATTTACAAATTTTGCAAAAACCACAACATTTGCAAGAGATTTGATGTTGTCTAATCCAGAATATATTTATTTCACTTCTCTTGGTCATAAATATTATTTCGAGCACACTACCACTGCAGATAAATTTATTTATGAGATGGAACTAAGAACTGGTGTTGGAGCGCATTACAAATATGCAGAACATTGTCATAAAATGTTAGAACTTTGGTATCAGAAATACCCAGAAACCAAAGGACTGATTTTTGAGGGAAGTGCTGAGCCTGAATAACTATAGTCTAAAATAAACTTCAAAGCCCTCTATAGATCGTATTCTAAAAGAATAGTTTTCTATATCAGTTGGCAAATCAAAGAACATAATACACTCGTCATGTTCTTTGATTTTATTATAGAAGACATTTGTTTTTGTCAGAAAATTCTTTTTGTTATGTTCTAAAATTATATTTTGAAGTTCAAAAGGCATTTTTCCGCAACTTTCATCAAGCACTAAGTTTCTTTCTGGAAGCAATTCAATTAAAGAAATTTTCATTTCTTCATAACTGACCATTTCACCATCCATTGCTTTACTTAGTATCTCTCCGTAATGATTTGTCGGTATCTGTTCTACATTTTCGCTTGTTGAATTAAATACAAAATCTGCCCTTGAAATGGAAAATAAATAATCTTTATTAGTATGTTCACCATTCATCAACGAGTGAAACAATTGTTGCAACTCATTAAGGCTTATGATATTATTCGATGTATAAACTGCTAAGTTTTCATAATTAGGCAATGAATAGCACAATATTAGCCTTTTTAGAAATGAAAGATTTTTATCATATTCTTTTATTTCTATGAATGAGTCTGTTTCAAAAATAAATCTTGAGTTTTTGCTGGATTCAAACCCAACCAAAATAAAATATCTGTGGTAGTTTAATTGACTGGTTTGATATGCAACTTTTTCAAGTTCTTCTGATGAGTTTACGACAAAGCATACAAGGTTGTTCACAAAACTTTTATACAGTCTTGATTTTTGTGCTTATGACGTTTTGTGATATAATCTCCGCAATGACAGTAAAGGTTTCTTACTAAATGACTACGCAAGTGAACAATATGAACACTGATTTCCGACCAAAAACATTTGATCAAGTTATTGGTCAAGAAGAGATTAAAGAGAATCTCAGACTCAAAATTACAGCGTTTAAGAAGACTAACAAAAGCCCTGTGCATATGTTGTTTCTTGGCTTCTCTGGTGCTGGTAAGACAACCTTGGCAAACGTAGTGGCACATGAAATGGGAGTTACATTTCATCAAGTTATGGCCACAAGAATCAAAAACTGGAATGATTTCTATAGCATTTTGCGTAATGTTGAAGAGAATGACGTTCTATTCATTGATGAGATACACGCATTATCAGGTGATGTTCAAGAAAATCTTTATGGTGTTATGGAAGATTTCAAGTGCACTATTGAAGATAAAAATCTGCAAAGACAACGCATAGTATCTCTTCCAAAGTTTACTCTTATCGGGGCAACAACTCATACTGGCGACTTAAAAGCAGCCCTTCTTTCCCGATTCCAATACAAGGGTCAATTAGTACCATACACTGTTGACGAATTGACCCAAATGGTGATTACTGCTGGAGAGAGAGTCTATAATCTAGATATTCCATATGACATTGCTCTCAGGATTGCTCAGTTATCTCGTAAAACTGCTCGTGTTTGTTACACACTGCTTCGTCACTTCGTTGATATTGCAGAAGCATCTACTCCTGGCAAAGTTACCAAAGATATGCTGAACAAAACTTTACTGTACAAAATGCTTAGACTGCACCAAATCGATCCTATCGTTGGTCTTGATTATGCAAGCAGAAAATATATTGTAAATTTGATACGTGAAAGTCGCCCAATTGGAAGTAAATCACTTGCTAATATGTGCCACGAACAAGAAAGCACAGTGACGTCAATGATTGAACCATTTTTGCTTTCCGACATCAATCTTGAATATGTAAATCCCGCTACTGGACAAACAAATGTTATAAAATCACCATTTGTTCGTATAACAAGTAAGGGGAGAATTGCACTTGAAGCAGCATACAAATACATCAAGCTCTGCCAGTCTCTTCAAAAGCAAGGTTGGTTCAACAACGAATCCTTGAATGTTAAACCGGAGTAAATATGCCAGCAAAACAATTATCATTTAACGATGAAGCACGTCAAGCAATGGGGCGTGGTGTTTCCATAGTCGGAACAGCAGTAGCAACCACTTTAGGCCCAAAAGGACGTAATGTAGTTATTCAATCACCCTCAGGCCCTATTGTTACTAAAGATGGAGTAACAGTAGCAAAACATATTGAATTGGAAGATCCTTATGAAGATCTTGGCGCTCAGTTATGTAAGCAAGTTTCTGCAAAGACAAATGATGTCGCTGGTGACGGAACAACTACTGCAACAGTTTTGGCCAACGCATTAGTAGCCAGTGGATTAAAATATATTTCATCTGGCGGTAATCCTATCAGTGTAAAGATTGGTATGGAATATGCTGCTGAAAAAGTAGTTAGTATTATTGAAAATCTTGCCAAACCGATTGAAAGCAAAGAGCAGATTACTTTTGTAGCAACTATTTCTGGCAATGAGGCTGAAGTTGGCCAAATTGTTGCAGATGCTATGGAAGCAGTTGGCAAAGATGGTGTTATCACTATTGAAGAATCTAGAGGCAGAGAAACATCCTTATCTCTTGTTGAAGGAATGAAATTTGATAAAGGCTATGTCTCAGCATTCTTTGTAAACAATGCTGAAAAAATGGAATGTAAGCACTCTGAGCCATTCATTCTTCTTTATGATGGAAAAATTTCAGATTCAGCAGAGATTCTTCCTATCTTGACTAAAGTAAATGAGCAAAAGAAACCTATCGTCATCGTTGCAGATAGTGTTGATGGTCCTGCTCTTCAAATGTTAGTTATCAATGTTCATAAGGGTGCTATGCCTTGGGTTGCTGTAAAGACTCCTGGTTTTGCTGGTCAAAAGAAAGAGTATTTATATGACATTGCTGCTCTTACTGGCGCCGATGTTATTTCCTCAGAGATGGGAACGAATCTTGAAAACTGCACCATAGACAATCTTGGTAAAGCAAAAAGTGTTATCATCAACAAAGAAACTACTACTATCATTGGTGGTGAAGGTAGTGATGAAAAGATTGAGGACCGTATATCTCAATTAAAAGTTACTCTCTCACAAGTAGAAAGTGATTATGAAGCAAGAATTCTGAATGAAAGAATTGCAAAACTTTCTGGTGGTGTTGCTATCATTAAAGTCGGCGCCAGCACTGAAGCAGAACTTATTGAGAAGAAGTATCGTTACGAAGATGCTTTGGCTGCAACAAGGGCTGCTGTTGAAGAAGGTATCGTTCCTGGTGGTGGTACAACTCTTTTACGTATTTCTCAGCAACTTGAAACCCTAAATGATCTTACAAATGAAGATGAAAAAGTTGGATTTGAGATTGTTAGAAAATCCTTAATGGAACCTATTAGACAAATTGCATATAATGCTGGAATTAGTTCTGATGTTGTTGTTGACACTGTATGTTCGAAACCTAATGGAATTGGGCTAAATGCAAGGTCAGGTGTCTATGTTGATATGATTGAAGAAGGCATTATTGATCCTGCTAAAGTGACTCGTTCTGCAGTTCAAAATGCTGTATCAATTGCTGGTCTTGTTCTCACTACAGAGGCTTTAATTGTAGATAAACCAGTTACAAATGAAAAGGTCTTAATTCAAGAAGGAAGTTTCTAAAATTTCCTAATATACCCTAAACACCAAAGCATATTTTTAGTATAATATTCGGTGTGTGTGGAGGGTTATTATGGGGACAAGAAACTTAAGAATTAAGCTTTCAAAAGGGCAACTATTAACAGTCAGCGCAATACTTGTTGCGCTGACTTCTGTTTCATATCAGTTATATTTATTGAGGAAACAAAACGCTAAAAAGGACAAGGGTGAGGCATATTTTGTCTATCCCGATTATGACAATGATTGATTTTTTATATCACTACA
>JACCDP010286452.1_pt1 | contig 11801 bp, 6 predicted proteins | sample 7445841 | NCBI WGS metagenome assembly JACCDP01 (sample SAMN15323441, study PRJNA562643) | freshwater metagenome | isolation source: river surface water | place: USA:Blue River Watershed | collected 2017-08-17
CCTTGTCTAAAGCACAGATGTAGCTGACTTAGGAAGCTACATCTTCAAGGGTTTTCGGCATTTCCCTTATAAGGATGTAGGGATAGGGTGTACTATAAGCCCATACATTTGAATCAGGCTAGATTTTCAATTCTTGATGATTCCTAACCTGGACTTCTGCTTGCAGTCAAGTCAAAACTAAGCAAACTAATCATACTGGAACACCAAGGAGTGTTTTGTACCTAAATGCAGGGAAACTTAAACGAAATTGATATTTGTAGCATCCTACAACTGATCGAGTTAGGACAGCGAACTGGACAGTTATGGGTGGAAGCGCACGTATCATATCATAGTAACAAACTAAATGGAGAAGAAATTTTCCGAGTTCGTCCAGGAGGAGAAAGCACACAACAGTCATGGTTTGTTTTTTTTCTCAATGGTCAAATCGTTTATTGCCAAGCAGGAGATAGCAGCCTATTGCGGATTGATGATTACTTGCGTCATTATCGAGTGCAAAAGCGACTGGAATCAAAACAACTTGCCACCCTTGCATCTACAAACTCTCCAGAGTATGCCTATATTTGGGCGTTATTAGAACACAATTTTATCAGCCCTAAAATTGCCCGATCTATTATTTCTGGACTAGTGCAAGAAACTTTATTTGATCTATTAAGCTTGCACCAAGGTAGTTTCATTTTTGATTCTGGAACAGCCCTAGTACCACAACTAACTACCCTAGAAATTGCTCCGCTAGTTGCCACAATCACTAAGCAAGTGCAAGAATGGAAACAATTATACCCACATATTCAATCTCCTGAACAATTACCTATTTTGGCTGACATGGCTAAATTAGGTGCTTCATTGCCAGAAACCACAGTACAAAAGTTGCACAACTGGGCTGATGGCAAAACTTCTTTGCGTCAGTTAGCGCGGCATCTCAACCGTGATATTTTAACAGTAGCCAAAGCCATATATCCTTATGTTCAGCAAGGTTGGTTGCAACTGATATATTCAGATACCTTCAAACCTAATAAACCCAAGCCTAGCACTGAATCCAAACAGTACAAAGGGAGAATAGTATGTATTGAAGATACATTAGTGATTTGTGAGACGATAGAATCAATTTTAAAATTACAGGGTTATGAAGCAATTTCCATCACCAATCCCTTGCAAGCCTTGGGTCTAGTCTTTCAACTTCAGCCAGATTTAATTCTCTGCGACATTACAATGCCAGAACTAGATGGCTACGAAGTTTGTGCGATGTTGCGGCATTCCACAGCCTTTCGACTTATACCAATTATCATGTTAACTGGTAAAGATGGATTTATTGATCGCGTTCGCGCCAGAATGGTAGGGGCAACAGATTATCTGACTAAACCGTTTACAGATCAAGAATTATTGATGCTGATAGAGCAGTATCTTAGCCCCGATTACTCAACAGGTATACAAATAGGATACAAGACTTGTTGATTGGATACAACATAAGGTAAAAGATGTGATCACAAGAATAAAAACTGTTGTTTAACCAACTTCCATATACAGTAAAGTAGTGAAACAATAGAATTAATTTATACAGTTAATCTTTGTCGTCAGAGTCATTTATGTTCCGCCGGGGAATGTATAAATCAGGAGGTAAATAGAGATTTATGAGTACAGTCCTAATTGTTGAAGATAGTCTTGCCCAAAGAGAAATGATCACAGACCTACTCAAAGCCAGTGGGTTAAAAGTGACTCATGCAGGTGATGGACTAGAAGCCCTAGAGGCCATTCAAGCTACACCTCCCGACTTAGTGGTTTTGGATATTGTCATGCCCCGCATGAATGGCTATGAACTCTGCCGTCGGTTAAAATCAGATCCCAAAACCCAAAATGTTCCCGTAGTGATGTGTTCTTCTAAAGGGGAAGAATTTGATCGCTACTGGGGCATGAAGCAAGGGGCAGATGCTTATATAGCTAAACCTTTTCAACCAACCGAGTTGGTGGGAACAGTCAAACAATTGCTGCGAGGATAAGGATGAAAATAACATGGTTAACAAACCAGACTTTTTAAGTGGCAATGGGCAAGAACAATTCCGTCCTGAATTACAACTAGAAAGTCCTGAAGGTGAGTTACACCTGCGGTTTTTTCTGCCCTCACGTCAAGAGTTTGCCTTACAAGCTACGGGTATTCGGGAAGTAATTGAACTTAGTCCAGATCGGATTACACCAATTCCGAATACATCGCCTTTACTTTTGGGTACGCTAAATTTACGGGGGAGATTAATTTGGGTCGCGGATCTGGGGCAATTTCTTGGAGAAACAACTCCATTAAATACCGATTGCTCAGAAATTCCCGTAATTGCCATCGAAGATCAGGACACAATTGTCGGCTTAGGAGTTGAAGAAATCTGTGGCATGGACTGGCTTGATGTACAACATCTAATGCCACACAATAATGTACCAGATACAATGACTCCGTTTTTACGGGGTGAGTGGTTATTTGAGACAGGACAAGAAAAAAAATCTTTGCGATTACTGGATCAAATAGCAATTTTACGTAGTGCGCGGTGGGCAGGATGAACTTGGGAGGGTGGATATGGCAACACGTATAGATAATCAAGAACCAACTTATGACCAGGCCAGAATAGCCTATGAACAACAGGACTATGAACTAGCCGCAAGTTTAATTAATAAGTTGCTGGAAAATTCACCAGCAGACCCTAACTCACACTTACTCAAAGGACACATTTACTATGTCCTACAACAGTATGAGGTAGCAAAAAACGAATATGAAACTGTGATACACTTAACAACGGATCAAGACCTAATTAATCTTGTTAATAGTTGTTTAGTCAACATAGACCAGTATATACAACCCTTTGGCAATTATGAAGATGCTCAGACTTCTCCCTTTGCTATAGCCACAGATCAAGAAGAAAAAACTTTGGATTTAGGCACGAATAGCAATTTGCAACACAACGGTTTTGCATCCAACCCCTTCGCTGACTATGAAGGATCTATAGATCATGGGGAAGAAGCAGATATATCTAATCCTTTTTTAGCTGCTTCAGATAATACGGAAGTAGAAGCCAATTCATTTTTAGATTTAACAGGAGCAATGAATGATGATCCTTTTGCTTTATCACCTATCTCATCTAATGAAGAGCCTATATCAGATCAACTAGAATTAGTACCTTTTTGGCAAGAAGAGATTTCTGCTGATCAGAACAATGCCGACGTTAATAGCAATTTCGGTAATGGAACTTCAGCAATGATTGATGATAGCAGCAGCTATTCACCTTTTGGCGAAACTAAATTATCAACTAATTATGATCAAGAATATGCTCCTGAAATACTGATCGGTGAAAATCTCGATCATAATTTTGACGATTTCATGCCCAGTAAAAAAGAGAACTATGTAGAAAACAACCTACAGGCAAGCAACAATAATATAAAAAATGACTGGCAAAATAACCTGGAAGAAGACTTGTCTGCAAGTGACCAGGATAGCTGGGTAGATGAAGTATCCGAATTTATACCTCCTGTAGCTGAGACACAAATTAGTAATTATCAACCAGTCTCTGCATCATCAGGTAACAATTCTACACCATCACAACAGCAATTAGATATGAATAGCCTTGATGATGATAATTTTGATTTAGATGCCTTTGAATCAGCCTTTGGGGCGGAATATGAAACAGACTTTAGCTCTGAAACCCTTATCTCCCAAGATAATACTAATAATTTCTCCTCTGGGAACACTACCAAGAATAATATAGAGTTTTTAAACGACTTTGATGAATTTGATGATCTCGGTGATATCCCAGGATTTGAACTTGCTGAAGAAGGCAATTTTTCAGATGGGGGTATACTATCAGAGTCCCTAGATAGTCGGGGTGATTTACTGAATCAGTTTGTTGATGGTTCATCCGATGACCTTGGTGATCGGGATGAAGAATTATTCACCATCACCGGCGCAGAAGAAGTAGTCCCGGTCTTTACCCAGTCAGGTGTTGCCAAAATAGAACCAAATGTGGTCGTTGAACAAGGCTTATTTGGCTTCTTTGAAAACGCTTCCCTAGACCAGAAACAGTGGTATACAGCCGGTGCCGTGGGCTTGGCATCAGCATTAGTGGTCGCTGTCGTCACCTCAGTAGGAACATTGATGTCATTACCCCAACAGAGGGAATCTATCAGAAATACAGGCTGGTTAATGGCCTTAGCCGCCGGGGTGACAGGAGGAGCGACAGCAGGTTTTATGGGCAATCTGACTCTCAAGCAAATTCGTCGCACTACTCAAGACTTACAAGCCCAATTTGATGCAGTGCGTCAAGGTAATTTGAATGTCGAAGCAACCGTCTATTCAGAAGACGAGTTAGGCTATTTAGCCACTGGCTTTAATGATATGTCCAGAGTAATTTTTACTACTACCAATGAAGCCCAGCGCAAAGCCATTGAACAGGAAGAAGCCAAAGAAAACCTCCAACGTCAGGTAATTCGCCTCCTAGACGACGTAGAAGGAGCAGCTAGAGGAGATTTGACGGTACAAGCAGAGGTAACAGCCGACGTACTGGGCGCAGTAGCAGATGCCTTTAACTTGACCATTCAAAACCTCCGGGATATCGTCCAACAGGTAAAAGTGGCAGCACGGGATGTAACCAAGGGTTCAACCAATTCGGAGACCTTTGCGCGAGCCTTATCTGGGGATGCTTTACGCCAAGCGGAAGAATTAGCTGTCACCTTAAATTCTGTACAGGTGATGACCGATTCCATTCAACGAGTAGCAGAAACTGCTAGAGAAGCAGAATCTGTAGCCCGTGATGCTAGTCAAATCGCCCAAAAAGGTGGAGAAGCGGTAGAAAACACCGTAGCAGGAATTTTAGAAATTCGAGAAACAGTAGCAGAAACTACCCGGAAAGTGAAAAGACTAGCAGAATCTTCCCAAGAAATTAACTCCATCATTGCTCTAGTATCTCAAATTGCCTCCCGCACCAACTTACTCGCACTCAACGCTAGCATTGAAGCTGCCAGAGCAGGTGAAGCCGGACGGGGATTTGCCATTGTAGCTGATGAAGTCCGCCAATTAGCAGATAAATCCGCTAAATCACTCAAAGAAATCGAGCAGATTGTAATGCAAATTCAAAGCGAAACTAGCTCAGTAATGATGGCAATGGAAGAAGGAACACAACAGGTAATTCACCAAACCAAACTAGCAGAAGAAGCTAAAAAATCCCTCGACAACATCATTCAAGTAGCAGATCACATTGATATGCTAGTACGTTCAATTACCAGTGATACCGTAGAACAAACAGAAACATCTCGCGCTGTAGCCCAAGTAGTGCAATCCGTAGAACTAACAGCACAAGAAACCTCTCAAGAAGCACAGAGAGTTTCTGGAGCATTGCAACATTTAGTCGGAGTATCCCGCGATTTGATTGCTTCCGTAGAACGCTTCCGAGTGGAAACCATTGAAACCAAGTAAAAAGCAAAAATAAAAAAGCAAAAGTAACAATTAACGTCTACTTATCTCCCTAGTCTTTTATCTTTTGGTTTGCTATGCACCTTTTATTTCACCTTTTACCTGATTTAAACTTATGACCATGCAACCAGATCAACAACAACGGATTTTAGGTTACTTCATCGAAGAAGCCAGAGAACACCTAAACACCATCGAACAAGGATTACTCAATCTACAAAGCACTCTCGACGACCCAGAAATGATTCAAGAAGTCTTCCGAGCAGCCCACTCCATCAAAGGTGGCGCAGCCATGCTTGGCTTGAGTAGTATTCAGCACACATCCCACCGTCTTGAGGATTGCTTTAAAATCCTTAAGGATCATCCCATTCAAATAGACCAAACTTTAGAATCTTTACTCTTGGGTGTCTGTGACACCTTAAAATCTCTCATAGATCACCTGGGAAATCCCTTTGGTTTATCCGAAGAAACCGCCCAAGAGTTAATGTCTAAAACTGAACCAGTAATGCAAACTCTGCATAATCATATAGAAACACTGGTAGGACATCGAAACTTAGAAGAAGCAACCACTAATACTCCCAGCATTCATCCACCAACACAGACACCTGTAGCACCACAGATATCCAAATCTCCAGCAACAATTAGCCAAAATCAAGATTTGACAGAATTTCAAAATCAGGTGTTACAAATCCTGCGGGAAATGTTGCAACTATTTAAACAAACTAGTCTATCTTCTTCTCGTGAAAAATTACAGAAATGTTGTGAGCAATTAGCGACAATTGGTAGAGACTTAAAATTATCTCATTGGTGTAAATTATGTGAATCAGTAGCTGAAGCCATATCTAATCCAGACAATAGCTATCTAACCTTAGCTAAAATCATTATTACTGAAATTAAACAAGCACAAGAATTAGTTCTACAAAATAGAGATGCAGAAATTGCTGTTAGTCAACAGCTACAAAATTTACTACCTCTTCCTGAACTAGAATTATTAGCATTTGACGAACCAGATAGCAATCTCTCTTTATTTTCTACTACGGACCAACTCAATTTTGAGCTAGAACCATCCGTCAGCCCCACCAACAAAAATAGCTTTACAGAACTATCTTTATTTAATGATCATCAATCAAGAATTCTGGGCAACAATACCCTTGACCATCCCCTAGATCAGGCTGGGTCACAAGTAGGAATTTTTGAGTTAAATAGCCTAGCTGATTTATTTAAAGGTGATATATCTGAGTTAGATGATAGTTGGGAACAAGAAGAAATATTAGAAGATATCAATAGTGATAAATTCCCAATTATTAATGGTGAAGTTGCAGAAAATAATCAAGATTTAGTTGATTTACTGGAGTTTAATAGTGATCACACTCAATCATCATTATTAGAAGCAGAAACAGATTTAAGTTTGTTATTTGATGATAATTTATTAGAAATAGAAAATGATGCCCCATCAAATACCACGGATAATTATCAATTGCTAGAATCTATTCATGGTTTAGCTAATAAAACAGATTTACAATTTTCTGAAGATCCAGAAATTAAGCCATCAACACCAGAAAGTTTGTCTTTAGATAATCTTTTTGCTCAAGTAGAGGAAAACATACCAGTAGTTAGAAATGAAATTGATGATTTATTTGGTACGCCAGATACAATCAATAATGTGTCTAGTTCTGTAGATAATTTAGATAATTTCTGGGATGATCTCAATCCTTTAGATTCAGGTATAGACATTGCACCTAATCAAGATGTAGCTAGAGAACTGGAAGAAAGTTTATTTAGTGCATCATTTGAGAATGTGAACAACAATAAATCTACTCAGAGTAATAATTTAGATGGAGATTTTCATCTCATCCTTCAAAATCAATCAGAAACCTTTAACATATTCTTCACCCCTGATACTAACATCAAAAATCAAAACATAGATATATTTAACCAAATTCCAGACATAACCTCAACCCCCACCAATCCAAATACTAAAAAGCTTCCCTTACCCTTAACCAAGGAATTTTCCCCAACCTCAAAAACAGTAAACCCTATCCCAGAAATAACCACCAACAACCATCACACTCAATCATTAACCTTCCCAAACATAGAAACAACATCATCAACAAAAAATGAACCAGACCTCAAATCCACCCTTACCGACCTTAACCCTAAACCAGCATCCAACCTAACACCAGAACCAAAACCTAAACCAAAAAAACCCCCATCAAATAACCCTGAATCCATCGAAATCCTTCTAGACAACCCTCCAGTAAAAACAAAAATAGAACCATCCCCCATAGATAAACTCACAGCCATAGAATCCCCCTCAAATCAACCTCCACCAGAAACTCTAAATAAAATTACAGCCATAGAAACCCCATCAAACAACTCCTTAACAGAAAACACTCATCACATAGCTATTGAAGATAAAGACTTTGCCGCTCTAGAAGCATTACTAAATGAAAATGAAAATAACTCGCCAGAAATTAACATCACCCAACTAGCTACCAATCAACCAACCCCAATCAAAACCATAAACACTCCTTCTCCATCAAAACTCAAAGATGAATTTAGCGAACTAGAAGACCTATTAGCCCAAGTTGATCAAAACATATCCACCACAGCCTCCACGTCACAGAAAACAACCGGTAAAATCCCCCGTCCTAGCAACAGCCCCCGCAGGACAAAGGAAGAAACTATGAAAATCCCCATTAAGCAACTCGATGAAATGAGCAACCTAATTGGGGAATTAGTAGTAAATCGTAATACCTTAGAACAGAATCATCAACGACTCCGCGAATCCCTAGACAACCTATTAGTACAAGTACAGCATCTCTCAGATGTCGGGGTGAGAATGCAAGAATACTACGAGCGATCGCTCCTAGAATCATCTCTATTAACCAATCATCGCACCAGAGAACACAACACCTCCACCATCCATAATCACAACAACCCTGGACACAGAGGATTCAGCGAAATTGAAATGGATAGATTTACACCCTTCCATATCCTGGCACAAGAAATGATTGAATTTATTGTCCGAACTCGGGAATCATCCAGTGATATTGACTTTATTACCGAAGAAACAGAACAAGTAACCCGACAACTACGACAAGCAACCAGCCAGCTACAAGAAGGACTAACAAAAGCCCGAATGATTCCCTTCGCCCAAACAATTGATCGTCTACGGCGAGGAGTGCGAGACAACGCCATTAAATACGGTAAACAAATAGAACTAGTAACAGAAGGAGCAGACACCTTAGTTGACAAAATGATTTTAGATCATCTTACAGATCCTTTAACTCACATAATCAATAATGCGATCGCCCACGGAATTGAAAACCCGGACACGCGACAATCCGTCGGCAAATCACCCATAGGCACCATCACCATTCGTACTTTGCAACAAGGAAACCAAACCATAATTTCCGTCAGCGACGACGGTGCTGGTATCGATCATGAGAAAGTCAAAAACAAAGCAGTCAAAAAAGGCATCCTCACCCCCCAACAAGGAAAAACCATATCCCGACTAGAAACCTACGAACTATTATTCCTACCCAGCTTCAGCACCGCCGATGAAATAGACGACATCAAAGGACGAGGCATAGGTATGAACGTAGTTCAAAACGACATCAGCGAAATTCGCGGCGTAATTAGCACCGACTCCACACTAGGCCAAGGTACCACCTTCACTATTCGCTTACCCCTCACCCTGAGTATCTGCAAAGCCCTATTTTGCATCTCTGATCGGGCCAGAATCGCCTTCCCCATAGATAGCGTAGAAGACACCCTAGACATCCCCGCCAACAACCTTCAACAAGATGCCAACGGACAATCATTTATTCAGTGGCGCGACACCATACTGCCCTTCAAACCCTTAAAAGAAATATTAAAGTTTAATCGTCACCTCACTCGTAGCAATATGTATACCGCCGCAAAAAATGATGACATACTTTCCGTCATCATTGTCCGTTCAGGCAATACAATGATTGCCCTGCAAATCGATCAAGTCTTGAGTGAGCAGGAAATCGTCATCAAGCAACTTGAAAATCCAGCACCTAAACCTAGTGGTATTGCTGGTGCTACAGTCCTCGGTGACGGTATGATTATGCCCATCGCTGATGTCCTAGAAATCATTGATATCTTCCAGGGTAAAATGTCCAAGCACATCGGACCCAGTTGGCAACAGCCTAATTTACCATCAAACAAAGCCATTGCCAATAAACTAGAAACCACTGTATTAATCGTGGACGACTCAATTACAGTTCGAGAACTCCTATCCCTGACCTTCAACAAAGCCGGTTATCGTGTAGAACAAGCCCGTGACGGCCAAGAGGCCTGGGACAAACTGCGTTCTGGCTTACCTTGTGATATTGTCTTCTGTGATATTGAAATGCCTCGTTGTGATGGACTCGAATTGTTATCACGGATTCAAAAAGATAGCACTCTGAATAATTTACCTATTGCGATGCTTACCTCTCGCGGTGCTGATAAACACAGACAAATGGCGGTGCAACTTGGCGCTAGTGGTTACTTTACTAAACCCTATTTGGAAGAAGCCCTTGTAGAAGCTGCTTCACGAATACTCAAAGGGGAAAAATTGGTAACCGCTTAGTAGGAAGCAGGGGGCAGGGGGTTGTCGAATCGAGTTAAAGTATTTAAGAGGTTAGAACATACATATAATCTGGGCAACATGATTTTTTCTAAGTTATGCCATTAAAATAGTGCGATCGCATATCCTAGATCAACAATAGACAAACTGTAACTATACAGCATACCCCCCAGAATCTAAGCAAACCATTCCTCAAGCATGATTCAGATATCATGACTTCCTGGCACATTTTACAGTAAAATTATTGCTTTGATATACAAGGAAGACAAAAAAAATGACCCGTGTGATCATCGTGCGTCATGGTCAAAGTACCTACAATATAGAAAAACGTATTCAAGGGCGTACTGATGCCTCATCATTAACCGCAAAAGGTCAAAATGATGCCAGTCAAACAGGAAAAGCCCTCAGCAGTATTTCCTTTCAAGCTATTTATAGTAGTCCTCTCCAGCGAGCAAAATCAACAGCCGAAATTATTCGCAGTCAACTAGCTGCAGAATCTCCCGTCGTTCAAATAGATGAAAACTTAGTAGAAGTTGATTTACCCCTCTGGGTAGGAATGACAACCAGTGAAGTTAAAGAAAAATTAACCGAAGATTACCGCACCTGGAAAAAACGTCCCCACGAATTGCGGATGGTTTTAGATGCACCTTCAGGAACTCAAGAACATTTCCCGGTTTTAGCCTTATACGCCCAAGCTAAACAATTTTGGCAAGATATTCTTCCCCAACACCAAGGCGAAACCATCCTCATTGTCGGTCATAATGGCATCAATCGCGCCTTAATTAGCACAGCTTTGGGAATTTCCCCCAGTCGCTACCATTGTTTACAACAATCTAACTGCGGCATTAGTATCTTGAATTTTGCCGGTGGTTTGGGTGAACCCGTACAGTTAGAATCTATGAATCAAACCCAACACTTGGGTGAAACTTTCCCTTCTCTGCGTCCTGGTCATAAAGGCGTAAGATTATTATTAGTCCGTCATGGGGAAACCGAATGGAATCGTCAAGGCAAATTTCAAGGACAAATTGATATTCCCCTCAATGATAATGGCAGAAACCAAGCCGCAAAAGCCGCAGAATTCCTCAAAAATGTAAATATTGATTTTGCTGTTAGCAGCACCATGTCCCGTCCCAAAGAAACAGCGGAAATTATCTTAAAAAATCATCCTAATTTAACATTAGAATTATTTGATGGTTTAAGAGAAATTAGTCATGGACTTTGGGAAGGTAAATTTGAATCAGAAATTGAACAAGAATTTCCTGGAGAATTAGAACGTTGGCGCACAATTCCAGCAGACGTACAAATGCCAGAAGGGGAAAATTTAGCACAGGTAAAAGAACGCAGTGTTAGTGATTGGCAGACCATAGTTAAAAATGCCGAATCCCAGCAATTACAACTAGGATTAGTAGTTGCTCATGATGCTACAAATAAAACTTTATTGTGTTATATTCTCGGTTTATCTAACGAAAATTTCTGGAACTTCCGTCAAGGTAACGGTGCTGTAACGGTGATTGATTATCCTGATGGTATTGAAGATTATCCAGTTCTACAAGCCATGAATATTACTGGACATTTAAGTAATAGTGTTCTTGATAAAACCGCCGCCGGTGCATTGTAATCTGGAAAAATCATTGGGGTAATTTATAAGATAATAGGCTGAAAACCCTTGAGGTTAAGTTTTGGAGCGTGGCGGAAAAACTTAACCGTCCTTTAGGCAAGGGATGAAAGCCAGTTGAGGGCTTTAGCCCTCAGTGATATTAAGGTTTC
>JACCDP011262740.1_pt1 | contig 11801 bp, 9 predicted proteins | sample 7445841 | NCBI WGS metagenome assembly JACCDP01 (sample SAMN15323441, study PRJNA562643) | freshwater metagenome | isolation source: river surface water | place: USA:Blue River Watershed | collected 2017-08-17
CTCCGTAGATAGAATAACCATCTCCAAAAGCTAATACACCATTCACACCATCAAGAGTTTCACTAAGGTCTCTTAATTGATTGTACAACGTACCAACAGCTTCTGAGTTTTGCTCTGCTATAATATTAATAATAGGATGAGCTCCTTCGTGGAATATTGTAGATGTTTTAGCCTTTTTAGCAATATTCTCTGCATTAAGATATATAATATCATTCTCTGGGTCAAATGCTCCATTAGAGCCTCTTAAGTCCCTTTCTCTTTGTTTACTTACTGTTTCTCCATTGTCCAACTCTTGTTGTAATAAAGTATTACCATACTCTTGAACCGTAGGTATAACAGCTATTTTAAGATTTGGCTTGATACTTTTTAATGCAGATACGACATTTGCTGCTCTATTGATAACGCCATCTATTAAAGACCTAGGTCTATCTATGGTTGATGTTGCTGCATTTTGAGCGTCAATAACTATTTTTTCTTGTTGCGTCTTGCTGCCGAAAGCGCTATAGCGATTATCTGCTTCATTGGACGCTTGGTTTTGGATGCCTTGAGTTCCCTGATATTGGCTGATACTGCTAGTTGCTGTGCTTTCTTGCCCTTCGCTGATTGTAGTGGCATATTGTTTAGTTTTAATGTTTAACCCTGTTTTATCGTCAACCTCTTCTGTAAGAGGGTCGTCAGATGCTTGCGCTCTACTGATTCTTTCGTTTACTTGCTCTAATTCAGTATTTAATGCATTTAACGCACTAATGTTAGTTTCTGGCGTATTCTTTATTTGCTCTTGTAAGGCTTCTGCTTTCATAGTCAAACCAGCTACTGTAGGTACAGCATCTTGGTTAGACACCATAACCTTAGCCTTTGTGTCTCTAAACTTATTTACATCGTCTACTGCCTTTTTAGCTGTACCTTCTGGAACTAAACCTGTTTGTTCCATAGCTACCATATTATTGTAGATAGTCTGATTATCTAAGTTTGATATAGCATTGTAAGCATATGACTTAACGTACTTAGGTACTGATACAGCACCACCAATAGCAGCAAATCCAAGTTGAGTTAAAAACTCTGCCTTGAACTGCTCCTCAGCTGAATCATCCGAACCTCCTCTAACTTTTTCCATAGAGTATGCAACAGCACCATCTAAAAAGCCAGATAAGGCCAATTCCTTGCCATTTGAGGCTGCGTCTTTTAAGAATGCCTTAGTGGCTTCTCCAAAAGATTTAAGGTCTCTAGCAGGCGCTAAATCAGCAAATTTGTTTAATACTTTATTACCCAAGTATTGACTCACTGCTCCTTCTGCAGCACCAGTTAATAATGGCACTTTGCTATTCCAAAAATTAGTAGCTACTTCATATGCATCGTCGTCTGAAAGTCCACTCTGTTTAGCTTTTTGAAACGCCTGATTCATACTGTCAAATTGCTGTCTTTTACCTTGCACAGCACCGACAACAGCAGGTGATAACATTTGGCCTAATCCAGGGATTGCGCCTACAGCTATACCCGTAGCAATGTCTGGCATAACACCACCCATCATAGAGGCTGTTTCTGCAAATGCACCACGTCTTTCCATACCAACAGTACCTAAATCTTTGTCCATTGGTCTGTCAATATATCTTGTCTTATTAGGCTTTCCAGCCTCTCCTATAGTAGGTATTTGAACCCTCTTGCTGCCTTTCATAAACGAAATCTGTTCGTCTTTGTCCATCATATCAAAGTCAGCTACCTGAGAATTCGCATTTAGTGTATTTTGTACACCATCTATAAAGTTGGCAATAGTACCATCTATAACATTCTTAAGTACAGGGAATCCTTTGTCATCTTTAGCGATACGTAATTCTCCTTTCTTAAATCTAGATAAAAAATCTTCTTTTTTTTGAGTTACGAATACGTCTCTCATTGGCATATCAGCAGGAAGCTGATTAGCGTATAATTTAGCCTGATTGTCTATAGCTATCAATGCATTTTCGTATGTATTAATATTAGCCTTAGACTTCTCAAGTACAATTCCTTTTGGCTTTTCTCCTGTAACCTCTTTAGCTTTTACAACAGGCTTAACAGCTTCTACTCTAGGCTTCATTTCAGCCATAGCAGCAGCTTCTACATCTTTCATTGAAAATGCAGGTTTAGCCTCTTGTTTAGCTTGTTCTTTTTGTATTGGAAGTTGACCAGCCCTTGCAGCTTTAAATAATGGCTGTACAGATGGAGCACCCTTCTTTAAGGTATTCAAATAGTTTGCTCTAAGTAATTCGCTTACACTAGAGTATCCAGTTCTTCTATCTTTTGGATTAGTAGGGCCTTGACTATTGCCTTCGCTATTGTAATCAACGGTTTCGTCTGTAGTATTTTCAGCCATATTTACGTATGAATTATATACGCAAATCTAAGATTTTTTGCCTAGATATTACTATTGTGGAATGAAACCTGGCTTATATCCTCTTTCTGCTGCAAGTTGTATATATGACCTTCTAGCTTTATTAATCATATCTTGAGTAATACCCATATCTTCTAAATCTTCTGTACTGTATAGGTTACCTCCAGTTTCTAAAATAAGTCTCAATGTAGATGCATTAGCGCCAGAATTCTTTCCTAATATCTTATCTCTAGCCATTTTTAATCTTGCCTGAGTTGCCTTATCATTCATATTCAACTTTAATGCAGCAAGTTTAGCATTAAACTCTTTCATTGAAACAGAAGTACCTAAAGTATTTCTATCTAAGTAACCTCTATTTGCAGCTATAACCATAGCAGGAGAAGCTTTTGTAATATCGCCTTCTAGCTCAGGATATGCTGTAAGTATTTTGTCAGCTGTTTTCTTAGCCAATTGTTTAGCTATTAAAGAATCTGTATCTGTTGCAGTAGAATTTAAAGAAGCCTGAAGTGATGCTTTTTGGTCTACAGCAGCATTCTTAATTAATGCATCTGCATTTAATGCATCAGTAACTCTACCTAAAACAGCGTATTGGTCTTTTATTGTAAATTGCTCCTTCTCTGGCACACTAATAACTTGATACCCTTTCTCTCCCTTTGTGCCTATTTCAATATCAAAACTCTTTCCTGGGACATCTACACTTCCTTTATTTTCTTTAATTCCTTTTAAAGCACCATCTAAAGTAGTAAAGTCTTTTTCATTAGCCTTAAAAGTATATGCAGTAGGAGCTTTTATTTTATCAAAGTTTATTTGGTCAACAGGCTTTGTTTTAAGCATCATCATCGTTCTGTTCATATCGTCTGGTAGAGCATATCCAGAATTAGTCATTCTATCTGCATATTTTACCATATCTGCAAGTACATTAGCAGCTTTTGCAGAGTCTTCGTATACTTTATTTAACTTTCCTTTAATACTATCTAATTCAGCTTTTTTAGCTGATATTTTTTCTGTATTAGCACCGCCCCTATTTAATTTATTAAACTCAATGGCCTTATTTCTGTATTCGTCAAAAGTACTTGCAAATAAAGGAATGTCTTTTCCCATTATTTTACCAGTATCATAAGTACTTTTAAAATCGTCAATTTCTTTTCTTACGATAGCTTCTTGTTGCATTCTTCTTGCAGCAGCTTGTTGTAAGCCTTGAGCAATACCTTGTCCAAAAGCTGTAAAATCTAATCCTTGTGTAACGTAGTTTAAGTTAAATGACATATTTTTTATTTTTTACCAATAAACGAGCCAGCGATATTACCAACAGTTCCAATAATGCTATTTGTTAATTGTTGTCTAGCTTGTTTCTTAGCAGCTAATGCATTGTATTGAGCTTCTGCCTTAGACTTCTCTAAATCCATTTGAGCTTGACCAAATTGCATACCAGTTTGTATTCCAGCTAATTTATTTTCTCTTCTCATCATAGCATTTTGAGATGCTAATCTAGTAGCAAAATCACTTGAACTAGCAGCTATACCTGGTATACCAGCCAAAGCAGAACGTCTACCACCTAATGCTCCAAGTGCTGTATTCATACCTCTAGCTTGTTCTTGAATAGCTAATTGTTGAGATGCTGCATCCATTCCTTGATTAGCAAGAGTTTGAGATTGTTGATAAGCTTGTTGCATTTCAGGAGCTACAGTAATTCCTTGAATTCTACCCATAGCATCTTCCATTTGTCTTGTTAACTTGCTTTTCTTAAAAAGACCTGCAGCTAATAAGCCCAATCCACCAGTAGCAAGGCCAGTAATAATTTTACCCCCTGTTGTTTTTAAAAAAGGTTTTTTTGTATCATTTTGGGGAGCTAATTGAGCTGGTGTAACTCCAGCAGGTGCAGCTGGTAATCCAAAATTTGTATTCGCCATTTTATCTATTATTTAAAGGTTGTTGTATTCCTAATTCTACGTAGTACAAATCTACTAAACTTTGCGGATTTACTGGCTTTAAATTCAATTCAAGCCAGCTACCCTTTAGTACATTACCATTATACAGACCTCCTGTGCTATTTACATCTCTTTTAAAAGATGCGTGAGCCTTGTCATCCTTTACTTTAAAGTCAGCCTGTATAAGCCTAGATTGCTGATTCATATTGGTATTAATATCGCCATTTGTAGCAGCAACCCAAGTTGTATTACCTAATGTAGTTATCGTAGTATAGTGTTTCTTAATATTCTGATTCTCGTTAAATACAAGCTTTATTGAAGGGCTGTATTGAGTACCATAGAAGTTAGCATAAGCTGATGTGTTATTATGAGTCCATAGCTCACCATTCTTCCAAGTAATCAACAGATTTCCTGCTGACTCAATCCACTCTGGGTAGTAATCGTAAAAAGCACTGTATGCATTTCTAGTTTCTGAGAATGCAAGAGTATAGTCTGAAAAATTGCTATTACTTCCTTGTAAACAAGCTATGTACTCTTCTTCAAAAACATCGTATATACCTAATACCTTAGCATACCCACCATTTCCAAACTTATCTGCATAGTTCGTTTTTTGATACTTAGAAAGCTTTTCAGTTAAGAAGAAGTGAGCCTTATATGTTTCTGATATAGAAGTAATGCCATCGTTAGATAGTCTTATTTGAGCTCCCAACACAGGGTCTACAAAGTAATCAGCCTGAGCTGAACAAGCCAAAGAGCAGTATTGCTCTCCTATGCCATAATCTCCTTGGTAGTATTGAATCTTATTAAGTATCTCAGTACTTTGAGAAACCACAGTATTTCCATCAGCAGTTTGCAACATATTTTGTAAAATAGGCGCAACTCCACAGGCTCTACTTTGGAATATTCTCATTTGTCTACCTCTTGTCTTCAATCTTTGTATAGCACCTTTTTCTCTATCGTATTCATCAAGATTCCCAGATAAGAATCTATTTGTATCGTTTATACTTGTATTTGGTTGATACTCAAGAGAATATCTAACTGTAGTTGGGTAGTATATTTGTTTTGCGTATTGGTCTTTTGTAAATGCCCTACCATTACCTATTACTTTTGAGCTGTAATTATCTGAAACAGATTGGTCTACAATCCACATATAATTTACTCTCTGTCTTGAATAAGCATCGCCTCTTTTAAAAGTATATAATGCTGGTTGAGCTCCTGTGCCTCTTACTTGGTTTTGAGTAGCTCCTTTATGAGAACGATTGCCATTAGCGTCTGTATATATTTCGTAAGTCTCACCAAACTCGTAGAATAATTGTAAGTCAGAATCAGGGTCAGCGTTTACAGATGGGCTATATACATCAATAACAAATTCAGTATATCCTACTCCTCCCCATTGAGACATTAACCAGTTTGTAGTAGAGTCTGTGCTGTTATCGTAAGGTACTTTTATAAAATGACCTGCAGCTGATGTTGAAGGATGTTTACTTAATAAATCTAAAACAGGATAATCTCTTACTGTAGTTACTCCATTATAAACACCTAGTACTCTAACTCTATCACCTTTTTTAAATTCATACACTGGCCAACCTGAAGTATTATTATTGTATCCTGTAATATCAAGATACCCATACTCTGTTCCTCCTAAGAATGCTGTTGTTGTCTTTATGTTTTTAAAGTCAGCAATGCTAAGATTGTTTGTTCTAACAAACGAGAAATATTTAGCCCAACTTGGAGGGGTATGCGTTAAAGAAAAATTAATAGAAGGAATTGTAATAGATGTAGCTCCTATATTAGCAGAAGTTAATTCTGGTGTATTTACATTCATATTAGATGCCGTTACAACACCATTTGTCACACCAAATTCATCAAAGTAAACTAATCCAAATCTATATGTAGACTTATGCTTATATATAGCCGTATTCACTTCGTTTGTAGTTCCGTTAGACGGAGGGTTTGCCCAAACTACGCTATCTCCAACAGTTAATACTTTTGTATTCTGAGTTCCATTACTTGTATATGTAGAACCTGTAAGCTTTACAGCTAAAGGACTAGATTGAGGAGCAGCTGTAATTCTAAAAGCCTGAACTGTAGCATTTGCATTTATTGCAGCAACTAATCCAGATTGTATTGCAGCTAAAGTTGTGCTACCTGCTTGTACTGTATAACTAATACTTGCTTGGCCATAGTGTATTTGACCACCAGTATCATACATAATGATATTTAAATTGATAACATCTCCTATGTCTGGAGTTCCTGTCAAATAAATAAAGTATGAACCTGTGCTATATGGAGGGCTAGAAGGCTGTGTATCTCCAACAGTTGTGTCTAATTTATCCGTAGAACTACCTCCTGCACTATTAGCAACTAATTCTACATAAGGAAGTGATATTTCATTATTTGTGAATGGAACATCAAATGTTACACCCTCGGTAATACCACCATATATTAAAACATTTCCGTTTAGTAATTCTTGTGCATTAGCTTTAACAGGTACATAGTCAAACAAAAATGCATCTTCTGATTTGTCAATAAAAGGATAAGCTTCTGTATTAAAGAAGTTATATCTCTTAAGTCCAGATGTTGTGCTTGTAAGTGCGTTAAATTGAGATGTAGTCAATGTGTCAACCAAAAATGTATCACTAAATGTATCAACAATACTATGTCTAGCTCCTATTCTAACCTCTTTGATATCCCCACCTACAGCAGGCATATCAACATATATAACATTGTTTAAAGTAGGGTTGATTTCGTTTGAAAGCGTGTCTACATTAGCAGGAGCAAATAATTTACTCCAGGGGCTCCAACAAGATTTTGTATCATCATTATAAACCCATTGGTATCTAAATTGGTATACCTTGTTCTTAAGAGTGTTAATGTTCCTAGAACTATCATCAGAGTATTGGCATTGAGCTGATAACAATGGCATCTTCCTAGCCACTGTTAAATACTCTTTCTTCCAGTTAGTTCCATATGTTTTACCGCTAACTGTAGCCTCTTTAATATTTAATTTCATTGGACGATTTAGTCTATCAGTCCAGTAGAGTATATCACCATCCTCCTCTGTTCTATAAAGAATATTTACAGAAGGTATTGGATACTTAGGGTCAAATCCAAATATGTCTTCTTGGCTATCAATGTACGATATTAATAATGGGGATATGGCATTAGTTTTTACATCATACACATATATGCCGTGATAACCAGCAGAGTTATAATTAAAGAAGAATACCCTGTGTTTTAATTCATCGTAATGAGAACCTATACATTGATTGGTAGAAGCCATTTATTAAGTTTTATTAGCTTTTAAAACGCATTGTTACGCTTGTAACACAAACACCAGTTGACTGAACCTTAATCTGATATGCAGCATCAGGAACATCTGTATATCTAACAGTAGTTCCTTGCGTAAAAGATTGAGCAGTCTTAGGCCAACCACTAGCAGAAACAGCAGTGCCTGCCGTGTCTAGCGGGGTAACTATAAAACTACCAGTGTCAGCACCCTTTGTTGTAAGCGTTACGTCTACAATTTGAGCCATAATTATTTATTTTAAGTCGTTCAAAGATACGATTTTATGCTTGTCTATAAATTAGCAATCTCCACAAGCTTCTATAGGAGTTGCTGAATTTGCTGAACCATCTCTTCTGAATTTTCTATATCTAAATGCCGCAGATATTCTTTGTACTATCCAGAACTCGTCATCTGGCAGCATATCAGCCCATACAAGACTAGGCAAGCTAGTAACTCTTGTACAATTACATATATTAGTTCCTAATACTTGTATAGATATTTGACCATATTCCCCAGTAGCACAAGCTTCTGCTGAACCAACTAATGAAACAAAGCCATTAAATGTTGTAGTAACATATCCACAAGATGGACTATTTGCTTGTATTAATGCACCTACTCCGTTAGTTCCATAAGAAGCTGAACAAGGGTTATTGTCTATAGTTCTTTGATGTAAATCATAACCCATACATATTGTATTAGAGCCATCATTTACGAAGTTAGGGCTAGTATTACAAGTTGCTCTTGAAGGTTCTGTTGTACCTACATCAGAGCCATTTACTTGGTAATGTTGATATGTAGAAGAACAAATATTTGTATTACGATATACAGTAACATTTGAACATCCTATACAAGTTGTATATCCAGTAGGAGTCCAAATAGGGTCATAATTACAAGAAGAAGCAGTAGGAGCTGTAGGCCCTTGGTCTTCACCACCTACATAATAATTGCCATATGTAGGAGAACAAGTATTAGTATTTCTATATACAGGGTAACTTACACAATCCCAACATACACTATAGTTCCAATATGTTAAAATAGGATTGCCTGGGATACAATAACAAGAGTTAGCTTCAGCAACAGCACCCGCTCTAGTACTTCCGTACGCTGATGCACAAGGATTAGTTTGCTGCTCTACATAGTGTTTATTATTACCAACACAAGTATAAGAACCAAAAACTACAGTCCAAGTTTGAGTATAATTACAAGAAGAGCCACCCGATATCCATCTATATTCAGTATATGTTGGAGAGCAAGAATTTACATCTTGTTGTTGTATTTGGTTTGCACATTGATAACATCTGCTACTTCCTGTGTTTTGCCAGTTAGCTGTACTATTACAAACTCCTGGTGTTGGAGATGTTTGCCCATAGTATGTGTAACCTTCTGATGGAGAACCTGCTCTAAATACATTATATGTTGCAGAATAAGGATTTGTATCTTTTTGCACATCAAATGTATTACAAGGAGCAACGCAAGTAGTATATCCTTGATTTACCCAGTTAGGAGCATTATTTCCAATATATGTAGCATTGCCATTTAAATCGCAAAGTCTTAAAACTGTATTACCTTCTAAAGTACATATCGGAGTCCAAACAGCATTGCCATCCAATACACAACCAGTATATAAAATAGACTGACCTTCTAATGTACAGTTAGGGATGTATACAGCGTTTCCTTCTAATCTACAATTGGTAACTAGTAAACTTGTATTCTGAACTGTTTGATTACCCCTGACAGCCGTAAAATGCATATCAGGAGAATTACCATTGAATGTTCCATTCTTAGCTTCTTTATGATGGCTAGCACCGATAACATCGTTTGCCTCATCAAGACTCATTATACCATCAAATGTCTTAGGCTGGTTCATTAACGATTGTTAGTTTTAAGTTCTGTATTGGTTATCTTTTGGTTTCCCTTTATTGTCTGAAACTTGATGACGCCACTATTACCTCTAAATACACCATTCTTTGCTTCTTTATGGTGTCTACTAGGCAAAGTGTCTTTAGGGTCGTCTAAGTTCATAACCCCATTTAATATTTTTCTTTGCAATGGCATATTATGACTTAACTACTAATTTTTGACTAAGTCTAATTACTTCGTTTGCTTCAGATAAAGAGAATGTGTTTTCGCGTAAATTAGCTAATCTCTTTTGATTATAGTATTCTTTTCTACGCAATTGTTTGTCTCCTAAACTAGCACGTCTACCCAAAGGCAAATGCTCAATATCTTTCCAAGCTATAAAAGCTAAAACAGCTTCTCTAATTTGAACAGGTATTTTATAGTCTACATCGTCCGCTGGAGAAGAAAGATATTCTAATACAACATAGTCGTGCCCATATTCATTGTCAAGATATAATATACCTTGCTCTTCATCAATATCAAAAGAACCTGCGCTGTTTAATACAGCACCTGCTCCAAAAATGTTTACATATCTAGCTCCATCAAAATAGTTTACATAAGCAAGGTCTTGTAATCTATAGGTATTACCTGTAGTATTATCAGTATTGCTATCAGTTCTGTCCGATTGATTTATTTTGTAAGATGTTAAGTTTCTATTTCTTTTAAGAGTAGAGACTTCTCCGTCTGCATTAAATACGCCTACTTTAGAGAAGCCAATATAATCAGAAGGTAATGTAACAGTTTTGTTTGCATTAACTACCAACTTAGCTGTCTTAGGTGTTGAATATACATCCATACCCATCTCTTCTACGCCACGAACTCCTACAGTCCATAATCTACGATACTCAGCATTGGTCTGTTTAGACTGGTCTAAGTATTGATAAATTACTTCTGATAAAGGAACCCATTTTGCTGTATCTTTTGCCATATTAATTATGCTTTATCTACACCATCGTTTACGTTATCCTCTGGTATACTTTTTCTAATTTTAAGTTTATTGATAACTAAATCAATAATATCTGAAATGTACTCTTGTGGCACATTTAATTCTGCATCCATATCAGTTGTCTCTGTGCTTACCATTCTTACTATAGCAAACTTGCCAACTAAGTTAGTCCAACTCTTAAACCATAACTTCTTTCCTTCTACCCAGTAAAATATCTTACTAGGAGGTTGCTTCAAGTTATCCATATAATCCAACTCTCTAACAGAAATAGGAATTGGTGATTTAGCCAAGCCTGTACTAGTAGGGAAAGTAACTGTAGATATGCCGTATCCTCTAGATAATCCAAGTGGAACTTGAGGCAAGTCTAAAGAGTAATAACCTGTATCGTTATCTTTTGTAATAGCCAAGTTTTTAAATGTCGCATAAAAAGAATCAGCAACATTTTCTATACCATCTAATTTAATAGCATCAGTATAGTTTACTTTAGCAATATAAGCTATAGCTTCATTCAAATGATAATTCACTTCCTTTTCAGAAAGAGAAGCATCGTCATTAGGTACACCTCCGTAGAAGATACGTCTAATTTGTTCTATGATTACTTTTCTAGTCATTATTGACCATCGTTTTTAACTGTTTGAGATACACGAATTAAATCGCCATCTTTTAAATTGATACCTACAATACCTAAAGTTCTATATACAATATCCATATGGTCATTCTCTGGCCATTCTAACTGTACACTATTAGTTGCATCATATACTAAATCACCAGTGTAAGCCCATTTAACATCTACTGGCTTTTTGAAATAAATAATTTTAGCAGATGCTACTGAACTAGGCCAAAATTTAAAGTTATTTCCAATTTCAGTATATATAGGGTCTGTAGCTGTAGGATTGTCTATAGGATTGTTTATGTATGAATAAACTTTGTCAGCACCAACACGCTTAATAGGGTAATCGTCATCTATAGTTCTCATTGCGGATATCTTATAAAAATCAGCAGGCTGACCAGCTAACTGAGTCGTAATAGCTAAAGTACCTTCTTTTAAAAAAGTAGATAAAGAGCCGCCAGTAGTAACGTCATTTGAAAAACCACCAGATGGTCTTCTTCCTCCTTGATTGTATTCTGCAGTCTCTCCTGTCAAAAAGTTAAGGTATTGTTTCTGAGCAGCATTAATGGCCATATTAAAGTCATCAGGTGCTAAGTAAGAACCTTGATACTTATCAACCATATATGAAACTAGCTTATATATTTCATTAATATTCATATTGCAAATATAAACAAAAAAGCCCCTATAGAAATAGGGGCGATTTAACCAATGAAACCATATAACACAAAGCGCATTTAGGCTTTCACCATACTCTTTAATTCAAC
>JACCDP010926085.1_pt1 | contig 11800 bp, 10 predicted proteins | sample 7445841 | NCBI WGS metagenome assembly JACCDP01 (sample SAMN15323441, study PRJNA562643) | freshwater metagenome | isolation source: river surface water | place: USA:Blue River Watershed | collected 2017-08-17
ATAAAATAACATTTTTGGAAGAATTAATAAATAACAATTCGTTCATGCCACACACCTACCTAACCACTGCGATGTACCATTTTGTGAGTCTGTCTCACTTTAAAACCTTACGTGAACCGCTTTTAGAGTTTTGTATATCGCATGACATTAAAGGCACAATTCTTTTAGCGGATGAAGGGATTAATGGCACTGTAGCGGGATTAGATAAATCCATTCATGAATTTCTTAATTTCTTAAAAAATGATGCCATCTTTGAAAACCACTTCAAAAATTTAAGCCATAAAGAATCGTGGTCAGATAAACACCCCTTCTACCGCATGAAGGTAAAACTTAAGAAAGAAATAGTGACTTTAGGTGTGCCTGGTGTATCGCCTACAAAAATAGTGGGTCAGTACGTCAAACCTCAAGACTGGAACGCTATTATTTCTGATCCTGAAGTTGTTTTAATTGATACGCGTAATGATTACGAATATGCGATCGGGACTTTCAAAAATGCGATTAATCCAAAAACCAATACCTTCCGAGAATTCCCCGAATACGTCAAAACGCATTTCGATCCTAAGAAGCATAAAAAGGTCGCGATGTTTTGTACTGGCGGTATCCGTTGTGAAAAAGCCTCCTCCTTCATGATGAGTGAGGGCTTTGATGAGGTCTATCATTTAGAAGGCGGTATCCTTAAATACTTAGAAGAAGTCGATTTTGAGAAAAGTTTATGGCAAGGCGAATGCTTTGTCTTTGATCAAAGGGTGGCGATTAAGCATGGGTTAGAAGTGGGTGATTATGATCAATGCTATGCATGCCGTTACCCCCTGTCGGCAGACGACATGAAAAGCGAACAATATACGCCAGGGATTTCATGTCCGCATTGCTTCAACCAACATACGCCAGAAAAATTAAAAGCACTAACTGAACGACAAAAACAGGTAATTTTGGCGAAAGAGCGAGGTGTTGAACATATTGGTTCCAAGCTTCAGTTCATGACTAAACAAAAAAAGAAGCGCATAAAAAAAATAAATTCCCCACTTAAAAAGTGATTATAAAAAAATTAATTTGCGTTGATATCTCCCTGGTATTCCGTCACCCAAGTTTTTAGTTCCTCTTTGAGGATGACTTCATTTTTATCGAGTGTAGAGCTAATCCATTCAATAAGAGATTTTGTCCATATTTTATCTACTGACTTCGCGGAGGCAATTCGAAGTTTCTTGTGAGGTGTTGCGAGAGCTTTTTCATCGCGAGCTAAAAGCTCTTCATAGAGTTTCTCACCTGGACGCAAGCCTGAAAATTCAATCTTAATTTCATCTTCAGTAAAGCCTGAGAGTTTAATCATATCTTTTGCTAAATCAAGTATACGAATTGGCTCTCCCATATCCAACACAAAAATCTCTCCGCCCTTACCCATCAAACCCGCCTGCATAACTAGTTGAGCAGCTTCAGGGATAGACATAAAATATCGAATTATGTCTGGGTGTGTCACTGTAACGGGCCCGCCTAGATTAATTTGTTTACGAAACTTTGGAATCACGCTACCACTGCTCCCAAGAACATTCCCGAAACGTACCATAACAAAACGTGTGCCTTGATTTTCTTGCAAGCTTTGACAAACCATCTCTGCTAAACGCTTAGTTGCACCCATAACATTGGTAGGATTTACTGCTTTATCAGTCGATATAAATACAAATTTTTCAACTTTTGATTTTTTACAAGCTTGACCTAAAGTGTAGGTTCCGATCACGTTGTTATAAAAAGCCTCTGAAATATTATAATGCTCCATCAGAGGTACATGTTTGTATGCCGCAGCATGAAAAACTAATTTTGGCTTATATTCCTCTAATAACTTATCCATTCTTGCAGCGTGCTTAACGTCGCCTAACACACAGATAACTTTGACTGATAATTTTGAGTCGGTTAACTCTTGTTCCAATTGATATAAAGCATATTCAGAAATGTCCAAACAAATTAGATGGCTTGGATTAAATTTTATAATTTGACGGCATAGCTCGGAACCAATGGATCCTCCTGCCCCACTCACAAAAACAACATGGCTTGAAATCAAATGTTGCAAGCCAGAATTATCAAGCTCAACAGCATCTCGCCCGAGGAGATCTTCCACATCGACAGGGCGTATTTGTGAAACATTGATACGACCACTCATAAGATCATCAATACCTGGCGCAGTAAGAGCCTTCAGGCCTAATTCGTTTGTAACATCAATTACTTTTCGACGCTCTTGATGGGTGGCAGTGGACATAGCAATAATCACATGTCCAACTTTATTTTGAGAAACAGTTTGAGCTAGCTTTGAAATACTACCTAGGACTTTTACCCCGTGAATCTCTCGCCCATGCATTGTGACATCATCATCTAATATACCAACCACACGCCATTGATCGCTTTGAGACAAATCTTTGACTAAAGAAATAGCTGCTGTACCTGCACCAAAAATAATGACTGGCTTACCTTTCGTTAAGTAAACACCGTAGAGCTGGTACTCCTTAAATGATCTATAAATAAAACGACTACCGCCCATCATTAAGATCAGCAAAATTGGGTTAATAATTAAAACAGATCGCGGCACATGAAACATATTGCTGAAAATAAAAACAAAAGTTGCTATTAAAGCTGAGGTCAATACAGCTAAAAAAATACGCTTTAAATCAAGAATACTAGCAAAACGCCATGTACCACGATAAAGTCCAAAAGAAACAAATGCGATAACCTGTATAGGTAAGAGTATCCATAAAGCCTGTTTAATGGTCGCAAAAAACTCAACAGGCACATCAAAATTAAAACGTAATAAAAATCCTATATACCAAGCAAAAATTACCGCCAAAATATCATGTGTCAAAGCCAAAAAGGTTCGACGATTAAAATTTATCAAACTTAACAAAATATCACCTAGCCTTTTTTGACTTTCATTTAATGGTAGCCTCATCTAAAACTAATTTAATGGCAGCTATTGCAGTGTTAATATTTTCTTGAGTCAGTGAAGGGTGCACTAGAAACATGAGTGAAGTTTCACCAAGCTCTTTTGCAAATTTAAGGCGACCTTTTGGTCTAAAGTTTGTTTTATCAAAGGCTTTTTCCAAATAAATCTCGGAACAACTCCCATGAAAGCAAGGAACACCTGCTAGGTTTAATTCATTAATAATTCTATCTCTCGACCAATGGGCTCTTAAATTTTCTGGGTTTACATAAACATAACATTTATAGAATGCATGCTGACAACGATTTAATTTTTGACATTCAGTAACACAAGATTGATTACATTTAAATTCAGGAACTCTAATCGACTTGAAAGATTTAAGCACCTCAATAAGGGCTGCGGCATTTTTATTTCTCTGCTCCGTCCAATAAATTATTTTTTTAAGTTGATAGCGCCCCAGAGCTGCTTGTAATTCAAGCATACGCCAGTTTGTGCCAAAGCTATCATGAAGCCAGCGGAAGCCGTCTGGATGTTCCCGCTCGAATACAGCCTCGTAACTTTTACCATGATCCTTATGGGCCCACATCTTACGCCATAGAATTTCGTCATTAGTGGTGACCATGCCGCCTTCGCCGCCTGTAGTTATAATCTTATCCTGACAAAAACTCCATGCACCTATATGCCCTATACTTCCAACTGATCGACCTTTAAACATTGCGCCGTGCGCCTGAGCACAATCCTCAATCACTCTAAGATTATGTAATTCTGCTAATTGCATAATTGAATCCATATCACAGGGCCAGCCAGCCAAATGAACACAAATAATTGCTTTAGTTTGAGGGGTTATGACTTTCGCAATTGTTTCGGCAGTAATATTTCCAGAATTAAAATCTACATCAGCAAATATCGGTTTCGCTCCTGTATTCACAACACAAGAGACGGAAGCGATAAAGCTGCGAGGCGTTACAATCACTTCATGACCAGGTCCAATATCAAGCGCCTTAAGAGCTATATCGAGCGCTAGAGTTCCATTTGAGAGAGCAACTGCATACTTAGAGCTAGACCAATCAGCAAATTCTTTTTCGAATTTGCGACATTCTTCACCAGTCCAGTAATTGACCTTGTTTGATAACAAAACGTTCTTAACAACTTCAGCTTCTTCGTCTGAAAAAGATGGCCATGGAGCAAATGAAGGGTGACTCAACAAGGCAACCTCATAAAATTTTTAAACAACACGTGCAGGATTTCCCAAAACGGTCATGCCAGATGCAATATCATTAATTACAATCGAGCCTGCACCCACGGTGGCATAATCACCAATAGTTATGTTAGGCAAAATTACAGCACCCGCTCCAATCAAAACACCCTCCCCAACCTTAACTCCACCTCCAAGACTGGCATGAGGCGCTATATGACAAAAATTTCCTACGGAACAATCATGATCAACAATCGCCTGGTGATTAATAATGCAATGCTTACCAACTTTTACATCTGGGCCAATAATAGCACCAGCTGCCAAGAAGCTTCCAATTCCAATATCTGCGCTTAATGACAAAATAGCGCTAGGATGCTGAACCGAAAAAAACTGAACACCTATGAGTCCATCAGTAATTTTCTGCCTAATTGCACAATTGCCAATCGCCAGCTGAACACATATATCTGTTTGTTGATTTAGCAATGCGGAAGAAAAAACTGGAATCGTAACCCATTGATCAATAGATCTGTCATCTACAAAACCATCACAAAGCAAGCCGGACTGCTGCATGGCATCTAAGACAACCTTGCCGTGCCCACCAGCTCCATAAATATAGTATTTCATTTATTGTTCCCAGTAAATTTTGACATGGTCGCCTCACCATCTCCAGAAATACCATCTCTAATAACTATTTTTTTAGCTGTCATTAACAATATTTTTAAGTCCAGAAAAAATGATTGGTTTTCAACATACCAAATATCTAAATCAAATTTCTCTTGCCATGATATCGCATTTCTACCATTTACTTGCGCCCAGCCAGTAATCCCCGGCTTAACATTATGACGCCTTGATTGCTTTTCATTATAAAGGGGAAGGTATTCAATCAAAAGTGGCCTTGGTCCCACCATACTCATATCACCCCTCAGCACATTCCAGAGCGTAGGAAGTTCATCACAACTTGTAGACCTCAAAAACTGTCCAAATTGAGTGAGTCGTTTTGCGTCAGGCAGTAGCACTCCTCTTTTATCCAAACGATAAATCATCGATCTAAATTTATAGATTTTAAAAGGCTTACCGCCTTTGCCAGGCCTGAGTTGAGTAAAAATAATCGGCCAGCCCATCTTAATAAAAACTAGAAGTGCCACAACCAATATAATTGGAATCAGCATGATCAAAAAAGATATAGAAATTAACAAATCAAAAAGTCGCTTAAACATATGAAGATTTTATAGTAAGAGAGTGAAACACTAAACCATCTCGCGCTAGTGAATATTACGTTTATAAAAATTCAACAAAGGAGCTGACATAAGATTCAAATCAAACTCTTTTATAGTTGTTACTTTTGCCGCCTTTCCAAATTTTTTATCGCCATAGAAGTTTGTAAGAAATAATTTCATGCACGCTGCATTGAGGACGAGTGCTTTGGAGTTCAAGAGTATAGAAAAAGTCAAATTTTAATCAATTCAATCTGAAAGCAATTTATCATAGTATTTCACCATTTCATCCACAACATTATCTTGATTAAATAATTCTGCCACACGTCGATAAGCATTTTCACCCATTTGCAATCGCATCACACTATTTTGAGAAAGTAATTTCATGGATTTACTTAAAGATTTTATATTTCCTGCCTCAAATAAAAGTCCCGTTACGGAATCAACTATAGCATCTTGAATACCATAAATATTAGACCCGATTGACGGAATACCAACGCCTGCAGATTCGATGATAACCATACCAAAACCCTCTCTATAGCTTGGTAGAACAAGAATATCTGCAGTAGACATATAACTCTCGGGCGTTGAAGTGTAGGGAATAGATTTTATGTAATCTCCTAAATGGGGAAATTTACTCAATATGTTATCAACGTAATAATCATCTTCATCAACACCAACTACTAGCAATTTAATATTATCAGTCTCTTCAATTAACAAATTAAAAGCACTGAATAACTCTGATATCCCTTTATCCTTGTTAAGTCGGCCAATATATAAAAAAACAACTTCATTGTCTTTTAACCCCAGCTGGAATCTCAAATTCTTTCGCACTACTTTATCAAATTTAAAGCGATTCAAATTTACACCGCTAATTGATCCATTAGCCAGGACAGTTGATTTTTCCGATGAAATTACACGCTCTTTGATTAAGAAATCTCTTTCTGTTTTGCTAACAACATTAATATTTGTACTTAAGATTGCGACCAAACAATCAAATCTTTTCAATAAATAACGATATACGCCTTTTTTGGTTACCCACACCTCACCCTGAAAGGTATGAAGTCGTCTAGGACATCCCACAATCCATGAAGCAACCATTCCAAGCAAGCCAGCCTTAGGCGTAATTGTATGAACCAAATCGAAACGTTCTTTTTTCAAACAAAAAAACAGCTTTAATAATGCAATAAAATCTTTAAATAATGAGATTTTTCTTTCAATTGGAATTTCGATAACTCGAACGGAAAGATTCATAGCTTTCAAAATTTCCGGATGATCATTTTTTAAGATAAGCGTTAAATCATACTTTTTTGATAAGGATAAAATGTGAGGAATTAAAAAAAATTTTACCATTAAAACACTAGTTACAATAATAGCAATTTTTTTATCACGTCTAATATTCGTCATAATCAAGCTATTCTTCGAAGATTCAAAGCATAACAACCGGATTGATGTAGGCTACATTTATTATTTAATAAATCATCTGCTCTATGTATCTCAATTTTCTGCCCAAGTAAACAATTCATCAATCTCATTAACAGTGAGGATAAGGTCTGTTTCATATAATCATTTTGTGGGGGGGTAAATAGACTATCAAAATAGCAATCTTTTCTGTTTGGATTAACAAAAATCATAACAAACTTTCTATCCGAATAAGTTAGTAGCTTGAGAATTTTTTTATAAAAAATACTATAACTCTTTTCGTAAACTTTATTAACGAAAAAACATAAAGTACTATCAGGAAAGGAAAGGAAATTAACTTCTGCATATAAATAGTTTTATATGTTAATAGCTCTCCTTTTTGGTGTGCCCATAAATTGGAACTCAATCCAGACTGCCCAAAACTATTCTTATATGAGAAAGCAAGGATTGATTTGGAATAATATCCTTGATGTCCATTCAGTAAAATTTGTAACCAGAGAAGATAATCTTCCGAATATTTTTTCCCCTCAGTAAAGCGGAATGATAATCGGGTCTTTACCATAACTGATCGCGTTGGAAATTTATTTGAAAATAAAAATAATATTGGCGGAACTTCTAAAAAATTATGGTATTTATTAGGTAATTTCAATGCTGATTGAAAAGACCCATGCCCTGAAATTGAAACTTGTGGATGCTCCCACATCCAGAAATATTGAATTTCTAATTTTTTAGGATGCCATGAATCATCAGCATCTAAAAAAGCAACGTAATCGCCTTTAGCAATATTCCATGCTGCGTTTCTAGCACTGCCAGGGCCCATATTTTTCTTTAGTGCAACAATCTTCATCCAGCCAGATGGAAAAAGTCGAGATATATTCTTAATTTTCTCTAGAGTACCATCGCAACTAAAATCATCTACCAAAATTATTTCAAGCGGCTTAACTGTTTGATCATATACTGACTTTAAAGCTCTCTCTATAGTCTCAACACACCTATAACAAGGAATTATTACGCTCACAGAAATAGTTTTAATAGCCATAAAACTTTACAGATCACTAAGCATAATATTTTCTAAAGAATTGAAATAGTTCAAAGCCTCATCACTCTCCATGAATGATCTTCCAGCTTTACGCATACTCCTTACCTCCGCATCACTCATGGAAAATGCAAAATCTAACATTTCCTTCCAGCTTTTGAATTTCCTGCAATCTATAAATGCAGACTCAGGGACATAATCCAAAATATCTGGCGCCCCTAAATACATTGGTATCGTTCCAGCATAAAAGCAATCGAAAATCTTTTCCGTCATATATCCATCCATAACCATGTTCTCGAAACACAATGAGAAGCAATAATTACTTAAAGTTTGATATTTTGAGTCAGAAGGTCCTTTAAAAACTTTCATCAGAGCTCTTCTATTTAAAATAAATGGCAACCATAAACTACATCTAGTTAATATCTTATTCCAGCCACGGCCAAAAAGATCAATAGCATCATATTTCGATAGCTCTGCTATTGCCTCAATCCTTTTGCTATAAAGCTCGCGATTGGCATTTAATGGCTTATGGTGACTGTTCACAACAACAATCTTTTTAAATCTTTCAGTATTTTCCCAAAATTCAGCTAAAACACCATGATAAGGAATTGGCCAATAAAATTTACGAAGTAAATTATGATTTATATTGTTTAAAGAATACCCATCACCATGAATGTTATGAAGATATATAGCATCAAAATGGGTCGATAACTTTGGAAGAGCATCATACATTTCAGGTGCAACAACAGGCGGCTCCATTAATAAAAAACCTTTGGGTGTAATATTTTTTTCTGCTAGCTTTATAAAGTCAGGTGTTAAACCTAATGAATAATAATATGACGCCTTTTTTAATTTATTTTTACCTATATAGTCAGCAGTTCTAACTACACAAGATTTATCTTTTGCCGATTTGCGAAGTCTACAAAATGGCAATAATTGATCATCACGATTAAGGAGACTATCTGATAAATCAAAAATTTTATCCTTATAAAAAGCATCATATGAAGGATCGATATAAATAAATTGTTTATTCACTGACATTTTCTAGACCCATCAATTTGAAAATTTCTTGAAACCGTCTAGCAAATGTATGATCTGAAATTGTTCTAAGATAGCCAGCCTTTGCCATGTCATCTCTAATTTCATCATGTTTTAAGTAAAACTTAATTTTATCAATTAAGTCCTCAGGAGATCCATATACAGCAATTTCATGACCTATCAAATAATGATTCTCTAACCCACCAACATAATTGGTTAATTGAAAACCGCCGCATCCATTAATTTCAAAATGCCTTCCTTTAATCTGCTCAACTGTTTTTTTCGATCTAAGACTATTTAATAATCCCCTGAAGGAAGTTAATAAATAACGAATATCCCATGAAGAAGAGTTTGAAATGTTTAAATTTATTTTGCTCTGGCAAATTAAAGCAACCATCTGATTATGATCAAGCATTCCTGAATTCCAACCTGGCCCAACTGCATTAACTGAAATCCCAGCCTTGCGAATATGATTAATTATCCATTGCCTATAAGGGTGCCACCTCCCAATGAAAGAAACATCATACTTTTTCTTCAAATTAAGCCTGGTATAGGTAATCTGGCTGCATCCGTATGGAAAAAAAAGTATGTTGCTCATACCTTTTAACTGATACTCCGCATAGGAAAAATAATCAGGTGTCGAAGAGTAATTAAAATACTTAATCCAATAGTTGGTAAATTCTTTTCTCCATGTATCATCATGAAAAATAGATAAGGTTTTTGTATGTTTTTTTAATTTTGTTATTGTATCTTCATGAAACTGATCAGTATAAAGATGAAAAATGGCAACATCTGGCTTCACTAACAAAACTTCATCAAGTAGAAGTTGATTCATTTTAGTTTTTCCATGAGCTTTTACTAAGCTTATAAAGTCAAAAAGAAAGACTTCATGTCCGAGCTGAATTAATGACTGAAAATAATTAATGTATTCATAGGAGTATCCACTTTTAGGATCTCCATAGTCGTATTTCATTATCGCTAGCAATATTTTCACGTCAAGACCTTTAAATATGATTTTTTAAATATGGACGTAGGAATAAAAATTGAATCAGACCAAAAACTAACCCGCAAATAATTAGTTTTATTAAGCTTCCATCGCCTACATCTATAGACTTCGTAACTAAAAACATTGCTCCTATAAAAAAACTTAGGGCTAATCTAAAGGGAGAAAGAGAAATATTGATGTGGGATTTTGTAAAAAGAAAGACTGTAAATAAAGTTACTGCTCCTGCGATAACTAACGATAGAGCAACTCCATCAGAACCTAGAGTTGGTATTAAAATCCAAGACAGGACTATAGAAATAAAAGCACCTATCGCATGAGGCCACAAAAGTAATTTTGTATTCATTTTTGCATGCGAGATTAGTCCAAAGATAACAGATATCGATCTAAAAAACTCAGCAACAGCTCCCCATATAATAAATTTTGAAGCCGATAAAAATTTTGATGACAATAAAAGAATAGCAAGCTCATCTGAGAATGCAATAATAAACAGAGCAGTTAATACTAATGCTGAAATGAGTATTTCCGCATATTCATTCCAACCCTCAGATATATCGACATCTGCTGAGCTAGAGATTTTTTTATAGAAATTTGGTTGAAAATATGTAGCCAAAATTGTTTCAACAGCTCCAATCAAACCTGCACTTACAGCATAACCAGCAAAAAAAAGTCCGAGCGGTGCAAGTCCTAAAGAATCTTCAATCAAAAAACGATAGCCTTGTGTCTGTGTCCAGTTTAAAAGAACTGAAATTGAAATAGGCCAAGAAAAGAAAAATATGGCAGATAAATGTTTTGAAGATAATTGACTTTTAATTTTAATAGGCGGGATTTTAGTATAAAACACTTTCCATGAAATAATAGCACAAAAAAAATGTCCAATCATTTGTCCAAGAAACCAAAATTCTGTGCTGCCTTTTATTATAGAGACAAGCAAAAAAGAAGTGACAAATCCAAATAAAAGGTTAAGTATCAATAAACCTAAAAACCAATTCCCAAAATTAAATTGATTTAAAGTGCCAATTAAAGTTTGATTTATTGTGTTAAATATTAGTGTTCCACATACCAATAATAACAACCAGGAAATGCTTGAATTCAAATTAACTAATTGAACATACTCATTCAAAAAAAGTATGAGTGCCACAATCAAAGATATGCAGAGTAAATACTTCCAATAATAATTAAAATACTGGGCAATTAGGCCGTTCTGATGCCAAGTATTTAATCTACGATTAATAAAAGTTCCTACTGGATAAATAAATAAAACGGTAAAAAATGCTGTAACTGATATATAAAGAGAGAGGCGGCCCATTTCACTAGGCGATAAATAATGAGTAGCGACGCGCATTGCGAGAACAACCATAATAAATTGAATTATTCGGCCGGGTAACACAAGCAAAAGAAACTGGCGCATTTTTTTAGTTACCCTATCTTTAACGGCTATAGTTTTCTGAACTCATAAATACCACATCCATAATCCATTTTTAATAATACTTCTACAAGATCCTTGTTGAGATCAACCGAGGTATGAAGGTCGCCCTCATCGTCTATATAAGAAAAATCAATTAACTCAAATTTATTTTTAGCCCAGTCTAATGGACTATTAACATTAAAAACTCTATGTGCATTAAACTCTATTCTTTCGTATCCTATTGGAAATGAAAGATAAAGAATTCCACCAGGCTTTAAAATTTTGTACAAACTATCGAAACCTTTTAAATGTCCATTGATATCTGGAAGATCACCATACCTACCCAATCCGAAATGTTCCAACGCGTGCAAGCATGAGACTGAATCACAGTAATTTTCTAGATTTTTAGGTAGGTCTGTAAAATCACACTGTCTAAAAATAATATTGGGAGTAGTTGATACTATAGATCTTATATCTATTACTTCTATATCTCTAAAAGTAGCGACATGTGCAACAAAAGTTTCTACCCTTGAGCCCACGTCAACATGCTTAACTGGATTC
>JACCDP011572000.1_pt1 | contig 11800 bp, 11 predicted proteins | sample 7445841 | NCBI WGS metagenome assembly JACCDP01 (sample SAMN15323441, study PRJNA562643) | freshwater metagenome | isolation source: river surface water | place: USA:Blue River Watershed | collected 2017-08-17
GTCTGTATCCTATAACATAGGTAAAGGAATATGGATTATTCATTTAAAATGATTATTTTTTTTTTTTAGTTTTAATTAAATAGTTTTCTTTTTTTACACACTAAAAATACACTAGAACAAAGATCTGGATATTGTTGTCCTAATTGATAGCAACCATCTAAATATTCTTTTGATATTATGTCGGTGTTAAGTAATTTGTCCCATTGAAAGTTAGCAAGAGCTTTGAAGAAAATTCCACTTCTGTGTGTGACTTCAAGATTTGCTAATTTTGCGTCTCTTTCTAATGTATCTAATCAATAAGTTATCCTATGACCATGTTCTTTTTCTGCATCAGTAATTGCTGAGTTGTGACTTATAAGACCCATCTTAACAGCTATTTGTCTAGATGGCGCATTAGCATTTGGACATACTAAGAATAAACAACCATCATCAGACAACCATTCTGATTCTATTTTTGATAAAAGACTAACCGGATTATCAATGTGTTCTAAAACGTGTGTTAATACGATGTTGTTATATTTCTTATCTAATTTTGTATCTTCAAATAAAGAGTTATAATAAGTTATATCACCTGGTAGAACCTTTTTTGCTATTTCTATTGCTTCATCAGAAGCCTCTACACAACTAATATCTGAAAAATAAGGAAGTAGTCTTTTTGTAAAATCTCCCTTAAAACTACCTAACTCTAAAACGTCTTTGCCTTTAATAAAAGGTTCGAAAGATTTTATCATGTAGTGATGCATAACATCAAAGTCAAAGTTGTATGCGTATTTATGGTCTATAGTATCTTTGAACTCTTTATTGTAGTCCCTTTTAATTTTTAATTCCATTTTATAATTATCTTCATTTTTTTTTATTATATTAAAGCCACTTTTTTTATAGAAATTAATAGCTCTATTGTTTTGTTTTTTTACCTCTAAAAATAAACTTTTGTGGTTTAAAGTCTTTATGTATTCTAAACTCAGATTCAAAAGATTTTGAGATACTCCTTTTCCTGTAAATTTTGATAATACACTGAAGTTTGTGATGAATGAGTCAAACTGATTGATGTAAATTGCTACCAAACCGATAAGTTTGCCATCTGAGTAACACTCTATTCTGGTAGATTTCTCAGCCAATTTTTTTGAATACTCAACTATATTAACATATGAAGATAGAGTTGGAACGAAATCAGACGAACACTCTTGTAAATGATTTATGATTTCGATTTCGAGACTTTTGTTTACCGAATAATTTAAAGACATCGTGAAATTTATTTTTCCATAATTGCCAAACCAAATCCCCATCTACCAAACTCGTTGCCGTTGTATAACATATAGTGGTTACCATCTAGTTCAAATACGTGCGGATAATGAGCCATTTGACTATCCCAACCAGATTCTGAGTAATGTATTCCGACATTTTCATCTTCTCTTTTCCAATCAAATAAGTCGTTTGAAGTAGCATATCCTATTCTATATCCTCTTTCTGGATTATCTCTGAAGTCTAGTGCATATCTATAAACAAAATACATATGATATTTACCATCATAAAAGAAAACATCAGGACCAGCTTGACATTCTGTGTCCTCTAAAACATCTGAGATTATATTTTTATTGTGTTTTTTCCAATCTATTCCATTTTCAGAAGTCGCCATCTTAATTTTATAGACTATTTCCGGAATACCATCATTTTCTAACCATTCTGTTCCAGCAAGATAGAACAGAAACCATTTGTCCATAAACTTTCTTACTTTTGGACCACTAATAACAAATGGTTCTGTTAGACTAGGACTTAATATTGGTCCATCTCCTAATCTTTCAAAATTTTCACCATTGTCTTTACTAATAGCTAATCCTATTGAAGTATTAAAAGGAACCGATTTTGTTCTATACCAACCAGCATAATATAAAAGAACATCATTATCTAATTTTATTACCGATGTTGGATAAACAGCATTTTCATCAAAACTGCCTTTTTTTCCTAATGGTAGAACCGGTTTTTTTGCTATGTTAACCACTTTAGTCAAGTCTTTTCTATCTAAATCAACGAATGCTGTGTAAGAGGTTGCTTGTCCTTCAGAATCCTTATCTGGTCTACAAGAAAAATAGACTCTTACAAAATTTTCAAATACTAATGTACTAGTACATTGTGAAAATTCTTTCATCCATTCTGTTTGATAATCCTTAGGATTAAATATTTGACCTAATTTTTTCCATTTCATATTTTTGTTCTTTATTTTTTAAATCAATGAATAGTCTGATAAATATTCAACTATTTTATCTTTTGAGTTAAACATTAATAAATCTATTATAGATAACCATGGTACAAATTCGTTTTCAAATTGTTTATAGGTTATTGAGTTAGATTTTATAAAATTCAAATTTATTCCGTGTTTAATAAATTCACCTTTATCGTATAATTCTGTTCCTCCTATCGGATTTATGTAGTCACTTGCTTCTAATTTTTTACAAATTGCTATAACTTTATCTTTAGATTTTAGACTATGATCTATGTCTATGTCTGATGATTTTATTATTTGAGTTTTTATACCTAAATAATAATTTATTTGCGTTAAACTATTGTATATGAAGTCAAATAGATTTTTTTCATCATTATTAATTATATCATTAATAATTGGATATATTTCTGTGAATTTTGGAGCTTTTTTATAAGACGATGATAACTGGTTCAAAAATTTTATTTTTTCTGTTTGCCAATCGTCAGATATCACTCTTTCTACAACATTGAGATAATCCGAATCTTTCTTAATTGGTAAAGTAATTAATTTGTCTTTACCATTTGATAGTATTCTGTTTCTATTTATCCATCCTTTTTTTGTATATTTTATGTTGTCGTAAATGACAAATGTATCAACAGAATTTATCAGTTGAAAGTACCCTATATAGGGAAAAAAGTATGGCTGCATAATGCCAATAACTTTAGTCATTTTTAGTATAGATTTCAAATTTAGACAAATCAGGATAAGGCATTTCTAAATCAGTATTAGATTTCTTTTTCTCACCATCATAGAATTGATTCATAAGTAACAAGCCTCTAGCTGCAAGCTCAGGCATCATATAAAAGTTCCATCCTAACATATCAAAATGGTCATCATGGTATGAACATTCTCTTCGACCTGAGTATCTAGCTCTTTTAAACCAAAGATACGCATCATGATTATCTGTTAAGATTGCTCCACCTTTACTCAACTTAAAATGTTTATATGGTCCAGTAAAAGATATGCACATATGTGTTCCAGGTTTATACATATCGGCTGTGAAGCTTAATGCTGAATCCCAAACATTTGTTGGTTCTAATTGATATGCGCCTTTTATTGTTTTGCCTTTTACTTCTCTGAATTTAACTTTTGCGCCTGCGTGAATAATTTCACAAGGAACTGATGGGTAGGTTCTTGATGGAATTGTAATTTCCATTCCTTTAACCTTTTCGTACATAAGTGCAAGAAAAAGTCCGTTACTTTGATTATCTACAGTCACTACATAGGGAGCTCCTGTGTAGTCGGAAAGTGCTTTTTCAAAGTCTTCTGTTATTTTATATACTCCGTTTGCCATGTAAATTATATAATTTAATTTACTGAAGTTTATCTAAAAACCAATTAATTGTTTTGTCCAATCCATCTTCTAAACTAACATTTGGATTATAGCCGAACTCTTTAGACTTGCTTATATCAGCTAACGAGTTTATTATATCACCTTTTCTTTTTTCTGCATAAATTGGATTTAAATTGGAATTAAGTTTTTCCTTGATTATATTAAATAAATAATTAACAGATGTAGTTTTTCCAAGGCCTACGTTGAAAACATGAGAACCTTTGATTTTATTGTTTTTGATAAGATTGATGTTGAAATCTACAACATTCTTTATGTAGGTGAAATCTCTTGATTGTTCTCCATCACCGTATATTTGTGGTTGTTTTCCCTCTAATAACAGATTTATGAATTTTGGAATTACCGCTGAATATTCTGAGTCCCACCTTTGATTCTCACCAAACACGTTGAAATATCTTAGTCCATAGAAGTCAATATCATACAAAGTATTAAAGTTATGAGCCAACATTTCATCGAATCTTTTACTTAAGGCGTATGGGGATAATTGAGTTCCAATTTTTTCTTCAGTTTTATAAGTGTCTGAATTATCCCCATAAACTGATGAAGAACTAGCATAAATTATTTTATTAATTCCTTTATTCTTCGCGACTTCAACTATGCAACTGAATCCATACACATTATTTTTCATATACTCCTTTGGGTATGATACTGATTTAGGCACAGAACCCCATGCAGCTTGATGACATATCACGTCAATATCATCACATATGTCATTCAATAATTCATAATCACAGATGTCACCCTCAATAAAAGTGACTTTCTCATCTAGATTAATATTTTCCCTACTACCATTTGACAAGTTATCTAATACTAATATTTTAGAAATTTCTTTATCTTTTACTAATTCATTGACTATGTTTGAACCAATGAAGCCGGCTCCTCCTGTAACTAATATTTTCATAATATATCTTTATATTTATTTATCATCTTATCGATTTCCTCGTGTGGATTATTTCCATATATTCTAACTCCATGTTCATCCAGTGGTCTCAACCAATTGGATTCTCTTTTTATTGAGATTCTTTTTACACTTTGTTTGGCTAAAAAACAAGCAGTGTAGGTATCACTCATATTTTTAGTTTTGTAATCTGAAATGTTTAATTTCATATTTTTTTTATAAAAACAAGAAGTCCCTACACCAGGTATCATGATTTCTCTATTTTCTTTCAATTCATCTTTAAAGTGAAAAACTTGTCTATTTTTTTTGTAGAATTTTGAATTTAATTTTTTATCTATATTTGAACCATGAACACAACATGCGGAATTATTGTTATAAATTTCCATGTTTTTTATCATAGCAGTGATATAATTTTCAGGGTATAAAATATCATCATCAATTGTAAAATAATAAGAATCTTCCGGGATATCATTATAATTGAAAAATCGTATTTCAGACCCAGCTTCATCAAAATAATTTAATTGAATTTTATTATTGACTAGTGAAACTGAATCTCTTCTATATCCAACTAAATTTAAGAATAGGAAGTCACACTGATTAATGACAGAGTCAATCACGATTTGCAGATTATTATATCTTTCTATTCTATTTGATAAACTTATGAAAATCATTTGTAAAACAAAATTCTGTCACATTTTTGATGTTTAGATATTGTGTTGTATTTAAATCCTCTTGATTCAAAAAGAGATATTGAACTAACTAGAATTGTGTGTCTTATATCTATTATTACTTTTGCATTTTCTGATGTGCAGTTTGAGACCAAATCTAAATAGGTTTCTATAGGATAATGGAATCCCCAGGAAATTAACGAAATAACTAAATCAATTTCTTTTAGAATACTCAAATCATTGTCAGGTGTTAATAAAGTTATTTCATTTGATATATTATTCAATCTCAAAAATTTCTCTGAGAGTTCTAAACTATTGTAATATGAAGACTTATTATTATATCCATACATTATGGTCTCATCAAGCTTGTTTTCATCTAGTAAATACAAGTGACAATTTTGAAATTGTTTAGCGATAAAATAGTCGATGCCGCCAATACCACAACCTATGTCTAGTACCTTATTGGGTTCGCCGACATAGTCTTTCATATCATCCCAGTTGAATTTAATATTGTCATAATATTTTTTCTCAAATCCATTTTTAATACCAGTTCTCTGTAACGATATGTATTCAAACATATCCTCTGTTAGATTAAATTTATCCATCTTAATTTATTATTTTTTCAAAAACTATGTCTCTATCAATTAACTCATACGAATATCCTAAATTTGATAGTCTTTCTTGTAGTCTTAATATTCCATCTTTGTCTGATAGTCTATTGTTTTCTATTTGTATTTTAGTTGGTAATATTGTCGATTCATCCAAAAAATTACTCAAAATTACACAATCATGTCCTTCCGTATCTATCTTTAAAAAATCAATTTTAGTAACATTGTATTTATCAAGTATTGTTTTTATTTTAACGACTTCTACTATGTCACATCTTATTTTATCTTTAGTTATATATCTTAGTGTTGTAGGATGAGGTTCATTAATAGAACTACACCCTCTTAACCAATCGGGTAGATTATAATTTTTAATCTCTTCATCGGTTATGTAAAAGATTTTTATTTGACCTTCGTGATCCGATATTGCAACATTTTCTTTTTTACAATCTGGTAATCTGTCAAAGTAGTACTTTACTGGTTCTATGAATATACCATCGTGTAACCCAGCATCGGTGTTAAAGTCAGAAGTTCCTATCTCAATTATCATAAGATATAAATTTTTTTATCATTTCTCGAAATTCACTTCCTTTAACAGACCAATCCCAAATTAGTATCTTTTCAACTGAATTTTTTGAAATCTCATTATAAAATATTCCATTTTCTTTCAGTTTTTTTATTTCTTCAGCATAAGCATTTAAATCGTTAATATCTTCTACAATAATACCGTTCTTATAGTTATCTATTATCTTAGTTACGAGGCCAACTTTGTTAGAAACTACTGGAATTCCACATGACATTGCTTCTAATAGCGTATTTGGACCGGTTTCTGATATTGAGCTAATCACTAATACATCTATATTAGAGTAATATTCTAACATTTGTTTTTGACTCTTGATTTGACCAGAGGTGTCTATAAATAAAGATTTGTTTTCAAAATTATCACCTAAAATGTTACAAATACTCTCTATTCTTTCTTTACCTTTATGAGTCTCCCACTTTTTACTACCTATTGCTCCTATTCTGAATTTCTCACTTCGATTCCTATTTTCAATTTTGAAAAAATTAGTATCTACTCCGTTTTCAATATAAAATTTATTCTGGTGATTAATCACTTCATAAAGTTCTAAGTTGTTAGTGAATACAAATTTGAAATCTTTTAATTTTTCAATATTTTTTCCAGACTTATGTGAAGATATTCCACAAATTATTTTTGATTTCGGAACATCGTTTGGTAAAACATTTGGTGAGAAGCAAATAATTGCGTCATATTTACTCTCATCAATTTTTTTATCAAATCTTTGAATATCTATTTCAAAATCTTTGTCTAGTTGTTTTTTTATATTTTGTGACATTATATAGAATGCCCATCCTTCCAAATCATATATAAAGCAGATTTTCTTTTTCACATAAGTTTCTACATTACCTTGATCTAAAAATTCCCATCTATCTGTTGATGGATTGTATCTTTTTCTTGTGAACGAATTCATATGTGTATAGTTCATCAAAGAATTGTGATGAGATACAATTATGGTTGAATTGTAATTATTGAATTCTTTATTATTTAATATTTTTACAGATTTTTTATTTTTTAGCAATGCTCCATTTAATCCAGGCATGTCTTCTTTTTTACCAGTTTCTTGCCAGAATTGATTAAAATCCTTAAAGAAAGAATCGGAATTTTCATTTTTATTAAAATAACATACACCACCTGCTACTAATTTTTCTTCCATCATTTCAAATTTATTGGCTATATAAAGAAACTTTTTGAATTTATTTGAAGTTAGAGATAGCTTTTCTAAATCTTGAATTTTATAGGTCTTCCACTCTGGACAAACTAAATCATATTCTTCTAAAAATTCAAAAGGATGAATAAATTTTTCATCAATTACTGATGAATCAACATCAATGTATAGAGTCTGGTCATATTTAGTGTATTTAGATAATTGAGTTTTTATAACTCTATTTTCATCATCATTCATTGTGTGATATACAAATTCTATATCAGACAATGAGTTCCAATCTTTACTTCTGACAAACTCTGGAATATTTGTATGAACTAATATTGGTAAGTCTGAGTATTTCCTAATTGAGTTGGCACAGAATGGTCCTAATTTTTCATATTCAAACCCGAAACAAATAAGCATTACTCCTCTTGTTTTTAGTGTAGATAATTTCTTATATCTCTCATTGTAATTTCTATCCATCAAATCTCCGTGATAAAGATGATTAACAGTCATGGGTAAATGTCCAACTTTTTTCTTACCAAATTCTGAAATCCACTTTTTTGCTTCTTCATATATCTCGTTTGACCCTTCTTTGACTTTCTGTAAAGTCCAACCATTTTCCGTTCCATATAAAGCATATGATAATATGGTGTCTCCACCACCTACTAACATTTTCTCAAATAAAGGTTTTGATTTGAGTAATTTAGTTCTTGTCATCCAAGATCCACCCGGTTTATAACCCGTTCCCAATAACTTATCCACACCTCCTTTGCCAGATACTAAAGATTCTTGAGTTTCTAATACTTCACCATTCTCTCCTAAATAATTTATTGTTTCAAATAATTGAACAAAATCTTTGTCACCAATCACATCATCTAAATTATCCAACCAGTCTAAATTTTCATAGATAATATCACCATCTATCCAAAGGATATAATCTGTATCAATTTTTTCTACTATCTTATTAATTAGAATTTCTTTAGACCATATTCTTTTATTAACATCACCTTCAATTATAATTTTATCACAAGGTATTTCAAAATCAATATCGCCGTAGTCAACTATTCCAACAATCATATTACCATAATAGTCTTTCCATTGTTCTAAGAATTTGATAAAATTTCTCTTTTGTCTCCAATCATTATTATAGTTGAAGTAAAATGAGCAAATGGTAAAGGTAGATTTTTTGTTTAAAATTTCAGCGAATTGTTCATCTGTTAAAAATCTATTAGTGACCCTACCATCCCAATTCATATACGGATCCCCTAAATGTATTATAGTGTTTTCTATTTTTTTTCTGGTAACAAATTTGTCTCTGAATACTAGGTCGCTCCAGGCTGCATTATTAGAAATTTCTGGATATGGTTTATCTCTATCGATGTTAGGATTCGAGATATTAAACAATTGAAAGAATCCAATTCCTTTATCTCCTTCATTTCTGCCAATTTTTTGAACATCTATAATGCCTTGTGTCCATTGATTATAAAGATTATATGATTTACAAATCCACCTATCAGAAGAATAAAGAACATTTTCGTTTAACTCATTTATATTAATCTTTTCTTTTACAATGATATCAGCATCTATTAATAAAATGAAATCAGGATTTTTTAAACTCTTAATACCAACATTGATTGCTTTACCTTTATTAAATGTCGCATTTTCTTCGTACATAATATCGGTCACTACGTAGTTAACACTTAATCTTTGACATATTTTCTGACACAGAATATCATCACTCGAAGTAACAATAGTTATGTTTTCAAATATTTTAGAATTGTGTTGTAGAGAAACAAGAAGTAAATCGTTATAATTTACAGATACAATTACTACATCTAGCCTTCTAAAGATATTTTCTTTTTGAATGTTTGGTTCTGGTACCACACCTTTTCTTTTAATTAAAGCCGGTTTTTGTAAGTCTTTTATAAACTTCTTTTTTTCTGATTTTTTATTTACTATAACTTCTCTCTTTTGGGTAATTATTGGTGATGTGGGTTTGTCTGTTATTGGTCTATTAATTACTTTCTTTTTTTGAATTTCTTCAAAAATTGGTGTGTTAGGTTTTCTAGTTTGATTAATAGTTGATTTGAAAACATTCAAACTTATATTTTTTCTATTTAATGGGAATATTCCCGATAAATTAGGAACATCTGATAAAAATGTTGATTTTTGAAATATAAAATAATCTCTACCGTCGGTAATTATATTATGCGGCAGTTCAGAAAAAACTCTAAATATATCAGAATTAAATTTACAGAGAGGACTAGAAAAAATAATATTTTCAATAGATGAAATTCTTTTAGCATTTTCTATAACATCTACTATAGAACTATTTTTTTTATAAAAAATATCGAGCTTACTGGACAACTTCGGAATATTGTGACCTGGATCATCGGTGTAAATAAGGATTTTTGTAATCAGTGTGTTAGAAATGTTATGTTTTAAACATTCTAAATATTCTTGTCTATAATTGTTTAAATCTGAAACTTCGATTCTGTTTATTAGAAGCATAGATTATATATAACAATAAAACGTCTCTATTATGAAAAAAATAGGTAGAACTGAAAAAATATCATTTCCTGATTTAGGTGTTCAATCACTAAGTTGCAAGATTGATACCGGTGCTTTCGGTACTTCATTACATGTCGATGGTTTGTTTGTTAAAGATGATAAATTGATTTTTTGGATTGGTAATAAAAAAAATAGACATATTTTTACAAAATTTAAAGTTATAAAAGTTAAAAGTTCATTTGGAAGAGTACAAGAAAGATACACTATAAGAACCAGAATGGTATTGGGTAGTAGAACTTATAAAATATTTGTTTCATTAACAGATAGGAAGAATATGAGATTTCCTTGTTTAGTTGGTAGAAGATTTCTCCATAAATTTGGATATATTGTTGATGTGAGAAAGAAAAATATTTATGATAAATCTTAAAAAATATAATTATTTTACCGGAGATAAATCCTCTGTTGCTTCTGGTGTGAGTAGTATAGTTAATTTTTTAGATTTGGCTGGACACAACTATATTCTGTTTACACCACCTAAACCATCAGAATCAAATAAATTATATGACCTTTGTTTATATCATTATCTAAATAACAAAATAGAATTTAATAATATTGATGATTTCAAAGAGAAAATACTTAACAAATCAAATTTATTCAGAGTTGACTTAATTGTGTTTGACTTTTGGAGTAAAAAAAAGATGAATTGGGATAATTATTTAGACATCATAAAAGATCTCCCACAAAACTTCATAATAGTTACTAAAGAATTTCAATATAAATCAACTGATGATGTTAATGATTTTTTATTACAAATGGAATATAAAGAATCACATAAAACAGAAAATTGGCTTACTGACAGAATAAGTGGCTCGACTGCTACTTTAGATTCACTTAAAAAGTCTTATATAAGAGATAAAAAAATTGAACATTTATTTGGTGACGAAAAATAAATTCACTATCTTTGCCTTAAATTTATAATAATGAACATAACAAAAAAGTTCCTACAATTAACTAAAAAAACATATCCACACGGAACGGAGTCTCAACTTAAAAATCAACTACCTACTGGATATAAACAAGACAAATGGGGTAACTACTACTTAGAAATTGGCGAATCCACAACGATGTTTACCTGTCACTTAGATACCGCATCATACTCTGAAACAAAAGTCAATCACGTAGTCGATGGTAAATATATTAAAACTGACGGAAGTAGCATTTTAGGAGCTGATGATAAAGCAGGAATGGTTGTCATTCTTTATATGATTCAAAATAAAATACCTGGTTTATATTATTTCTTTTTAGGAGAAGAGAGAGGGTGTGTCGGTTCATCAGATGTATCGCACAATTGGAAAGACTTACCTTTCTCAGATAAAATTAATAAAGTTATTTCTTTCGACAGAAGGGGAACTACATCTGTTATTACAGAACAATTTGGTGGTGTTTGTTGTTCAGATGAATTTGCCCAAGAACTATCAACCAGACTAAACTCTATCGATTCAAGTTTTAGCTTTAGACCAGATCCTACAGGAATTTATACCGACTCAGCTCAATTTATTGATATAGTACCAGAATGTACTAATATTTCAGTTGGTTATTATAATGAGCATTCCCATAGTGAGACACAAGACATAGAGTTTTTACAAAAGCTGTGTAACGCAGTTATTAAGTTAGATTGGGAAACACTGCCAGTTAGCAGAGATTTTAAGAAGTCTTCTCAATTTTACTCAGATAATCTTTTAGTATCTGATTATGCAAAAGACTGGTTAGATGAAGATGA
>JACCDP010107153.1_pt1 | contig 11796 bp, 8 predicted proteins | sample 7445841 | NCBI WGS metagenome assembly JACCDP01 (sample SAMN15323441, study PRJNA562643) | freshwater metagenome | isolation source: river surface water | place: USA:Blue River Watershed | collected 2017-08-17
CAATCGTTTATAGACAACATCAAAGCAAAGATGGATGAAGTTAAGGATTTGGAAGAAAAGAACCGCCTATACACCTATTATTTAGATGCAGTGAAGCGTGATGGAGTCCCATATGAATTAATTTCTAAAGCATTGCCAGTTATCCAAACGGAAGTAAATAATATATTAGGACAGGTGGTTGATTTCGGAGTTGTAATGGAAGTAGATGGTAAGAATATCAACGCAAAGATTGTTTATGAGGACCAGGAGTGGGCATTAGAAATGTGTAGTGGTATGGAGAAGTTTATTAGTGGACTTGCAATTAGAGTTGCATTGATAAACATATGTGGATTACCTCGTCCAAATTTCTTGGTAATTGATGAAGGTTTCGGAACATTGGATAGTGATAACCTTTCATCCCTTTTTGGAATGATGCAATATTTAAAAACTCAATTTGATTTTATTTGGGTAATATCCCATTTGGATGCTATGAGAGATATAGTGGATGGATTAATTGAAATCAAAAAAGAAAATGGATTTAGCAAAATTGATTTTTAATATTTATTAATATGGTAAGTATAGAAAAATTTAGAGAAAGTGGATATGTTTATGATTCAATTGAAAACTATCCTGATTTAATTAACTTTGATGATTTAAAGTCGATTAAGGATTCCATAGATGCTATTAATGTAAAAAGACATTCTAAATATGATTATTGGTTTAAATACAAAGAATTATCATATATGGAAGAATTGGTATATGATGAACTTTTAAGAAATGATAAAAATTTAGATGTTGCGGATGAAGTTTATCAAAAAGGACATGAATACCAAATTAAAAAAATAGAAGAATGTGGATTTTATCCTACTTGGGTATTTGGAACATCAATGAGTTCTGATGTGACTCATATTTTACATAATGGTATTATAAATAAATTCCAAGAAAATTTTTGTAAATATTATTATTCCGATAAGGTAAACGATACTACTACATTTATGCCAATGAATAGATTACAATTTTATGATAACGGATGTGAAATAAAATTACATGATGATGGTAGCCCAATTGATAGAATTTGTGTATTCTTATATTTTTTAAATTCAGATTGGAATAATGAAAATGGTGGGCAGTTAATTCTTCATACAAATGAAAATGAAACTATAAAAGTAAATCCAATATTTCCTAATTTTGTAGTATTGGATTCTGATAAAAATTTATTTCACGAAGTTGAAAAAGTTAAAAATGATATGAAATATAATATTGTATCATTTCTATCATATAAAAATAATGGTTAGGAAGAGTGAGTTCTAATAGAAACTTTATCAGCCTTCAACACACCTGATTGATGTTTCACAACACCAACGTGTTTTTTAATTAGATTCTCAACCAAACTACCCATCTTAAACCCGTGTTCTTCACAATATGATTTGAGAAGTTCATGGGTTTCTTTTTTAATTTGTAACATTGCGTATTTCATAACTTATTTAGTTTTCTTTAGTTTTCTATAATACATTAAAGTATTTATTAGTTTTCTTTATATAAATATGATGGAATAATTTTTTTAGAAATATTTATTTAAAAAGATTAATGGCGGTTCTTAAGAAAACATTATTTCCAGAAAATTTAGAAAAGTATTCGGTTCTGATTCAAGATACCGAACCTAATAGTAGATATTTTAAAATTACAGAATTACCCGATACATTTACTGGTGGTAAAAATGCATTCTTAATACAAGGTTCTGAATTTTTAGTTGCAGATACTATTGTAAAAATTGAAATAAAAGATGCAAAAGGAAATATAATTTATCACGAACCAGGTGAAGGTATTCCTGAATATTATGAGGGAACTTCTAAAGTTATAGCAGTTTACATATATCCAGATACGGCTTTTGGTCCTTGCACAATTACAATATTAGGTGAAGTTTCGGAATATGTTGATGCTAATGGTATAAAACAACCGGTTCCTTTACAATATAAGGATACATACAATGTAAGATGGCAAAAACAAATAAATGTAAATCCATTATTACAAAATAACACTAAAATTCGTTTTTATCGCAGGCCTTCGGTGGATATAACTGAAGTTTTAAAACCTGTATTCACCATATCGGAGACTTACGTTCAACAATCAGGCAATGCAAATTTAATACCGTTTTCGCCAGCACCTGGTGAACACTATGATGATTGGTTAGCGAGTGGAACGGAATTAAATTATCAAATAAAAATTACGGGTGGAAATATATTTACATCAAATATGTTAAATCAGACTATGAGTTTTGCTTCATATCCTGATTATAATCCTAGAATAACCGAAATACTTGCACCTACATTTGCTAAATTAGATAAACCACTTGTTGAAGATGGGTTTGTAAATCAAGTCATATCAACACCATATTCAATTACATATTTATCTGGTTCAGATAGAACTCAATCAGAATTTACATCATCTTATGCGAATATAAAATTAACAAATTTAGAAACATTTGCGGGTGATGTAAAAAGAGTAAAAGTATTTAGACGTTCAAAAGGTAGTATTTCTGATTATGAATTGGTACAAGATATTTTGTTAGAATCATCGGAATTATTATTTACTTTGGATGGTACAAGTAAAGCAGTGCAACCAACGGGTATTTTTGATTCTCAAATTTTATCAAAATATTGGAATGTAGATGGAACGCTTACTTCGGTTTTATCAAATTCAAAATTAATAAATGGTGTTAAGTTAACTGGTGCAGGAAAATTCAAATACACATCATCTTTAGATTTAACTGCAAGAACTGTTTATGAATTACAATTTGATTCGTTTTATAGTTCATCCGATGCATCTAATTTGGATATTTACATAAGTGGTTCAACTACAACAAATAGTTCATCAATTGGTGAATTAAAAATTGCAAGTTTAAATGGAATTGCACCAACTAAAAGATTTGAAAATCAAATAGTTCAATTTAAATTAGATGTAAATGAACCATCGGCATCACTTTATTTTAGCGCATCTCAAGGAGAGTGGCATTTATCCGATATAAGTTTAGTTGTTTCAGCTGAAACTGCATTTTCTCCGGATTCTGTTACATTTTTAACATCTATACCAACTACCGTTCCAAACGAAATATTTGAATTTAAATTTGAATTTTATGATGTAAATAATAATTTTGTTCCTGTAACGGTTTTTAAAGAACAACAATTTAGTGGTGGAACAAATACTATAATCGTTTTAACTCAAATTGCATCATCTTCTGCAGAAATAAGTTCTTCATTATTGGCCGTATCACAATCTATTAGTGGAACCGTCACAACAAATAGCGCATCAGCATTTACAACAATTACAAATGTGAGTAGTTCTGTTAGTGGTTCCATATTTAGTTTAAGTGGAAGTGTTAGTGGAACAATTGGACAAGTTAGTAGCTCCGTTAGTGGAACAATCGGACAAGTTAGTAGTTCGGTTAGTGGGACAATTGGACAAGTTAGTAGTTCGGTTAGTGGAACAATCGGTAGTGTTAGTTCATCTGTAAGTGGAACAATTGGAGTATTAAGTGGAAGTGTTAGTGGTTCAATATATACTTTAAGTGGTTCGGTTAGTGCATCTATATCCAATGTCAGTTCATCTATAAGTTCATCTTTGAGTACAGCAAATTCGCAATCATTATATACAGTTTATTCCGCATCTGCGTATTTAGATAAATTTATTTTTACAGATGAAAATGGTAAATTAAAAAAACCACCAACAGTATCAGGAAACGGATTATATACAGGAGATGACCATCTTGGTTTTTATAGTTCAGGTGTTTGGAAAACTTATATGGATAATCAAGGTGATTTCTATTTAACATCATCAGCAGCAAATGGTGGTTTCTTAGCATGGAGTTCAGCACAAGGTAGATTACAAATACAGGGAGATATCAATATACAAGGTGGAAATGCGGCAACTACAACCGCACTATCATCATCATTAAATGCTGTTAGTGGGGCAATAAATTCTGCAACCGCATCGTTATCTACATCTGTTGCAACTACTACATTTACAACCGCAACCGGTTTGATTGCAAAACCACCGAGTGTTTTAGTTGGTTCTACTTCTGGATTATATTTAGGAAATTCGTTTTTAGGATATTACGATGGTAATGGTTGGAAAACATTTATGGCCAACAATGGTAACTTTTATTTAAGTGGAAGTGGTGGTGATTCTTTGACATGGGCGGGTGGGGTATTAAGTATAAATGGTGCAATCAACATAACAGGTGGTAACGCCGCAACATCAGCTGCATTAACATCATCTTTATCATCTACATTATCATCAGCAAACTCAACTGCTGCGGGGTATGCAGCAAACGCAGCATTATCCGCATCAATAAGTGGTTCGGTAAATGCAAGTGGACAAATTACAAAACCAGCAACACCTTCGGGTGCAGGTCTATATTTAGGTGCATCTTATTTAGGATACTATAATGGTTCTACTTGGAAAACCTATATGGAAAATAATGGTAATTTCTATTTAAGTGGAGCAGGAACAGATTCGTTAACTTGGAATGGAAGCACTTTAACAATCAATGGTGCAATAACTGTGACGGGTGGTAACGCCGCAACGGCTGCAGCATTAACATCTTCATTGGCATCTACATTAAGTTCTGCAAATTCCACTGCTGCAGGATATGCTGCAAATGCGGTGACATCGGGTTCGGTTTCGGCCGCGGCAGCACAAACAGCTGCACAACTATTTGCAACAAGTATAGGAAACAATGCGGTATTATCAGGTTCATCTGCAGCATCAGCTGCACAAACTGCTGCAATTAATCAAGCTAAAACCGATGCATCCGCTTCTATTAATTTATTAGCAAATGGTAATTGGACGGGAGGAAGTGGAACATTTATAACAGCAACATCTATATCATCTCCTGTAATCGCAGGTAATGGTGGGTATATTTCTGGATTATTTGTTGTTGGAAGTGGTGGAGCTATTACATTAGATGGTATTAACAAAAAAATGTATATAGGAACCGGAACTCATAATAATGCAAACACTTCTTTTTATGTAGATAATTCCGGCAAATTTTCATTAAAAGATAAATTAGTATGGGATGGAACAACATTATCAATAAATGGTAATATAACGGTTGCAGGTGGAAACGCTGCGACAACAACTGCAGTATCAAATGCACAAACCGCCGCCGATAACGCTGCGTCGGCTGCATCAACTGCACAAACAACTGCAAATAACGCCGCAAGTGCTGCAGCAACTGCGCAAACAACTGCAAATGGTAAAATTTCGGCCGGTGGCGCTGCAGCGGATGTTAATTCAAATGTTACTACAATAAGTGGTGGTAAAATTAGAACGGGTATAATTGAATCTACCGGATATTCATATTCATCAGGAGATTTTTCTTCAGCGGGTACACAAATAAATTTAGATAATGGTTTAATTCGTTCAAAAAACTTTTCAATTAGTTCAGCGGGTGATGCTAAATTTAGAGGCAACGTTGAAGCCACAAGTATTACTGCAAATACTGCAGGAACTATAGCCGGATGGTCATTGACTTCTGATTCTTTAACAAAAGCAACAGGTAGTTTTAGTTTAAGATTAACAACCGAATCAAATAAACCTGCAATTGTAATTAGAGAAACAAATAACGTAGATTATTTGGATAGATTAAGAATTAATGCGGATTTAAGTATTCCTGCTATATCCGTTAGTGATACAGGTTCTTTAGGATATTCTAATAGTTCTCAACAACTTGCATTGGTATATGGTACGGATTTACCACCATATGTATATTCTGATACGGGTTTCCAGTTGGCCAACTATGGTGGTTATAATTATGGATTTGGTTTTGGAATTATAGGATTACAATACGCATCGGAAGAGATTTTTGTTGAGGCTGAAACATTCCCAAGTATTTCAAACGTTTTAACGGGCGATGCAGGTGGTGATTATATATTTGGATATTGGGATTGCTATTTAAGAGTTCAAAGATATCCATCAGGAGCAGATGCACTAAATCAAACAAATATTGATACAACATATGGATATCAGGGAGAACAATATATTTTATTAGCATCTGCATATTTAGAACAATATGGTAATGGTACACCAAGTGAATATAATAACATATATGGTGGTACGGTCAAAGCACCTGGTGGTGGAGGGATTAATACGCCGGGTACAGCCGTATGGTATAGAGTAGAAATAATTCAATATTACAATTTAAATGTTACAGGCAACTATGCATATATGAGAGCTCGTAGGCCGTCCGGCGATATTGTTGTAAAATTTGGTAGAGTGGGAAATGGTTATTCTGTATTCTCTCCCGGAGGTATTCAGGTTTATCAAGGATTTAGAAACTATATGAATGCTGCCGATGTTTCATCAAAAGCGGCAGGACTTGATGCGGAAGCTGCAGCGAATGTAAACTTTTTTGAAGTAAAAGGAAAATCCGGTATAATTGGTTCACTATCCGTTTCCGAAGGATTGACTGGTAAATCAAAGCAATTTAAAATTCAACATCCGGTTGTGGAAGATAAGTGGTTATATCATACCGCTTTAGAGGGGCCAAAGGCCGATTTAATTTATAGAGGAAATTGTGAACTAATTGATGGAATTGCTTCTTGTTCGATTGATTCGGCATCAAGAATGACAGATGGTACGTTTGAAGCTTTAACAAAAAATCCACAACTATTTTTACAAAACGATTCAAGCTTTGACAGGGTTAGAGGAAACGTATTTAGTGGTTCGGTTCAAATATATTCTGAAAATTCATCATCAACTGATTTGATAAGCTGGATGGTAGTTGCTGAAAGAAAAGACCCAGCAGTTGCTGAATCGCCATTATATGATAAATACGGAAATTATAAACCGGAAAAACACAAACAAGAATATATTTTAAATAAAATAAAATATTACAAAAATCAAGCAACTAGTAGTATATGATAGTATTTATCACAACGGGTTACGGAAAAAATGTTATAGGTGGTTCTGATATTTGGTGTAATAACTTTGTCGAAAATATTCTTCCATTAGTAAAAGAAGATTACAAAATAATTGTAGTTGGTAGACCTTTAATAAAAGAAGAAGGTGCGATTTATACTTACGAAAACGATGATGAAGTAAAAAAAATATTAGATGAATGTGAAAGAATTGTTATCCTTCACCATCCATATAAAAAATGGGAATTACTTAAAAACTATTTTCATAAAATTCATACAACATTTGTTCATGCTTTTATTCCTGATGTTGTTGGGTTAAATGATGAGTATGAAAACTTAATGACACGTTTGGATTGGCATTGGCAAAAAGACGTTTTAGATAATTCAAAAAATATAGTTTGGATTGGATATGAAAATGATACAATTCATACATACTATCCAAATACAATTACTATTACAAATTATTATGAATGGAAACATACTAAACCATTTACAGGAGTAATAAGTAATAGAATTGGATATGCGGCACGTTGTGAGACCAGAAAAAATGCACATTACTTAGATAAAATTCCGGCTTTTATATTTTCAAACAAATATGATTATAAACGGTTGTTGGATGTATCTAAAATAAATTCAGAAGTTCATCAATTTATAGAATTTGATTATCGTTTTCATAATAAATTTTTTGAAAAAAACTTTCAAATATTTCATGGAGCATATACTAAAGAACCATTTGGATATGCAATCTTTGATGCGATTGATAATGGTAAACTTCCGATATTAGATACCAATTGGATGAAACAAATAAAGTATCGTTATAGAGCAATGAATAAAGAACAATTTCATTATCAATATTTAAGAATATTAGAAGATGATTTTGAAAAAAATAAAAAACAATTTGATAGATTAAAAAAAGGTCTTGAAAAATATACCGATAAAAATAAATGGATTAAAGAAATATTAAAGGTTATATGAAATATATAAATTTACTTTGCACATCACCTGAATTACATTGTTTATTTCCGGTTGCTGAATTATTTGATTTAAATACGATAACTCCCGAATTATCTATTTTAAAAATAAAATCGAATGATGATATGATTACCATAAATCATCATTTAGATATAAACATCTATACAAAAATTCAAAACACAAAAAATAATATTGATATAAATTCTTATTATGCAAATCCGATAGAAAATTTAACCATAATTTGTGATAGAAAATTGTGGTATGAATTTTATTACCCCCTTTTAAAAAATGATATTGAATCTTTTTATATTTTAGAAAAAAGATATGTAGAAAAAAACGTAACCGTTTTATTTAACTTTGCATTTTTAGAAGCTGTGAATTATGAAGATGAATCCGATTTATTTTTATATGATTTTAAATTTAATCATATTAAATTAACCGATTATCAATTGTTTGAAAATAAAAATAATTTTTATTATGATTCATTTTATTCATTGTATCATATATTAGGAGAAGGACAACTTACATCAATATTATTTCCAAATACAAAATATGGTTACTATGAATATTTAATTCATTTTGAAGATATATTTAAAAATTTTAATGTAAATAATAGAATGTATAGACCTTTTGTTTATTCACAAACTTGTCAAAAACCAAGATATCACAGAATAAAATTTTTATTAGAAGCAGCTAAAAATAATATTTTACAAGAAGGAAAAAATAATGTAAATATTAAATTTTTAGAAGAATATAAACAATGCACTAACGAAAATCAAATTCATACGGATAATACAAAAAAGCACGGATTAAATCATAAAAAATATTTTAATAAAGATTTTTTTGATGAATTTTTAAAAATTCTAAACAAAATAAATATAACAAAGGATGATGCCGACTTTTTATATGACCATTTAAAATATTATTTTAAAGACCAAGAATATAATGATTCCTATATAGATGTTGTAGGTGAAACCCATTGTATATTTGATTTACAATATGGATTTTTTACCGAAAAATCTATAAAACCAATTATAGCAGAAAATTTTTGTATGATATATGGTTCTAAAAAAGTTTATGAAGAATATAAAAGGATAGGAATTGATTTATTTTTAGATGAATTTGAATTGAATGGTATAGAAGATAAAAATGAATTAGAACAAATAGATATGATTGTAACTTCTTTGAAAAAATTAAATAAGAGTAAACTGCAGAAAATATACATAAAAAATTACAATAAAATAAAAGATAACAAAAAAAAGTTATTTAATCACTATTGTAATATAATGAATGATGTAAATAAATTATTATTAAAAACAAATAATATAATATGATTTTAGTAAATGGGTGTTCGTTTTCCGCACCGTCTGATGATAACGATAGTTGGGTAGTTGGATTTTATGATAAAGGGTTTGACCGTTTTAATTATCAAGTGCCAAGTAGTTTAGAACAAAAATACGCAATAAGAAATATTGCAGTTGGAGGTTCTTCCAACACAGTTATAAGAAGAAAAACATTTTGGTATTTAAATGATTTATCACATAAACATATGCCTGATTATATGATTGTTCAATGGTCCACAATTGATAGATGGGATTATCCAATTTTTGTTTCGGAAGAAAAAGCAAATGCTTTTCCAAGAATAAAAGATATATCTCCACAATGGGTAAATAAAATAAATTATATGTGTAATGGAACGGATACTATGGGATACGCGAAGGATTTTTATGAAAAATATTATTCATTTTATGGCGCAGTGTTAGATACATTGGAAAACATATACCATACCCAACAATATTTAAATACAAAAGGAATACCATATAAAATGATTACAATTGGTAATCTTTTTGATATGGATGTTAGTATTGAAAAATTAATAAAACTACAAACTGATACAACAGGTCAAAGCGGTAATTATGCAAATTTAAAAACAAATAAAAGTATTTTTGATAAATTAGAACCATTTGAAACTTCGTGGTATGAACTAAATACATTGAAAGCGTTATTGGAAAAGATTGATTTCTCTAAATTTATATTTACGGATGATGTAAATATTTCAGGATTTGGTGGTGGTATTATAGAATGGTTTTTAAATAAAAATGAAATGCTTACCGGCGGACAATGGCATCCATCACAAGAACAACATATTAGATTTTTTAATGAATTTCTGTGGCCTAAAATTGAAAAAGAAGTAGAACAATATTCAAGAAAATGAATCTATTAAATCAAACATTAATTCAAAAATATTTAACCAACAATCATAAAATTGATGAAAGTGGTAATATAATTTTAGAACCAGTAAAATATCGTTGGACACATGGTGCAACCGATTTACACCTGGGTGATGGATTAATGATATATTCACTCATAATGTTTAATAGAGCAAAGATATGCGTCTGTATTGGAACAGGAGGGGGATTTATACCACGTCTAATGACCCAAGCAAGAAAAGATTTATGGGAACAAAAAATATTTGAAGGAAATAACCAAACGGAATGGGGAGATATAGGAACTACAATTATAGTTGATGCATCAAATGGTATTGGTGGGTTTACAGATTGGACTGATGAAAATTCTTTTTTAAGACAACATTTTTCACCGCAGGTTATTTTAGAAACTTCTGAAAGAGCATTCTATGATTATTTTGTTAGACAAGATATTAAAATAGATTACTTACATATTGACGGAGACCATTCATATGAAGGTGTAAAAAAAGACTTTGAATTATATTCTTCAATTATGTCTGAAAATGGAATTATTACTATTCACGACATAGACCAAACATACCATGATACATTTGTTGTAACCGAAAATGCAAAAGAAGATTTTGTTCCTTTCGATGGGCCGGCAAAATATATTAAAGATTTAGAAAAAAATAGTGACTGGAATTTGGTAAATTTAAAAAATTATCGTATGTTTGATAAAAAGGTTACAAGTACAGGTATAACACTACTTACTAGAAAAGCTTAAAAAAAGAATGAATAAAAAAATAAGATTAGTTACAGTAACAGGTTCACGAACAGATACATTATGGCATATGCTGAATCATTATAAAGATTTGGTAGACGAAATGTATGTTGTAGTTTATGAGTGGGAAGGTTCTAGTACTTATAATGAAGTTTTAAAAATAACAAAAGAGTTTGAAAAGGCTAAAATAGTAGAAAGAGTAACAAAAGAAAAATTCAATTGGGAATATGTTACTCAGTTATATAATGAAACAAAGATGTTATTTCCTGATGATTGGTGGATAGTTTCAGACGATGATGAATTTCACATTTATTCAAAACCATTAAACCAAATTATATCAGATTGTGAAAGAAATGGTTGGGAATTAGTAAGAGGGGGATTTATTGATAGAATAGGACAAACTGGTAATTTTCCAAAGATAAATAAAAAAGAAAATATATTTGAACAATTTCCAGTTGCAGGATTTTTTAGATATCCAATGAGTGGTGCATGTCCCAATAAAGTATGTATAATGAAAGGATATATTGAAATAACACCTGGTCAACACTATGCAAAAATAGATGGACAAACTACATGGAGATGGCAAGGTTGGAATCATCCTTTAATTGCACCCGTTACTGACTACAATGTTCAGGTTCATCACTTTAAATGGGATTCAACTTGTGTAGAAAGAATTAAACAAGTTGCAGCAATTAAAAAAGATTATTCCTTTTCAGACGAATATTTAAAAATGTATCAATCATTAAGAAGTAATAATTTTGAAGTCGATGTTACAAATGAAGAATATATGTTTGAATATGTGGGAGATGTGGATTATAAACAATGGGATAAATTATTTAAAAAAATTATATCTATATAAACAATAAGTTACATTAAAATGGTAGATTCAAAAAAGTTATCAATTATAGTTCCATACTCAAAAAATCGTATTGAAGATTTATATACGTTTGTGGGTCACATG
>JACCDP010130991.1_pt1 | contig 11796 bp, 15 predicted proteins | sample 7445841 | NCBI WGS metagenome assembly JACCDP01 (sample SAMN15323441, study PRJNA562643) | freshwater metagenome | isolation source: river surface water | place: USA:Blue River Watershed | collected 2017-08-17
AGCGCCAAGGCTGGTGGATACCATCAGCACATTGGCCTTGGTGCTGGGATCCTCAGCGGCAGCGAACGCGCTGCCCAAGGCACCAACGATCATGTTCATCATGGCGTAGGTAACAGCCACGCCGTTCACCCCATCGGGGCAGTTCTCAGCGAGGCTATTGCAGAGGATCTGTGTGATATCCTGAACCGTCTGAGCGACCTCGTCGCTCATCCAGCTTGGGGTGCTGATCTCAATCGAGCTGTTGATTGGCTGCATCATATGTCTCCGTTGCCCATGCGATGGGATCGACGCCATGCATCGCCCACCATGTCCGTTCGTCTCCAAACCTGTGAAGGTCTGAGTGATGGTCAGCGCACAGTGGCACTGCCCAGTTGTCGCCGCTCTTACTACCCATTGCAGACGGCTCAGCGTGCATCAGGTGGTGAGCTATCGACCACCTGCCACACACCAAACACGGCTGCGTCCTGATCCACTTCAGGTACGCTTGGGCTTTGATACGCATCGTTCTTTCAGCCTCTTCTTTAGGGCGGAAGGTATGGGTGATGCCGGTACGCGATATGTCCGGGTGTACTGTGTGAGCAGTGGACGCCCGACATACTTGTATCTGGCCAGCCGACCCTCGTTCTGGAGGTGATGCCGGATAGAGTTCAATGCGCGATCAAGGGCCAAGCATATGTCCTTGATGGGGTAGCCGTTATCCCAAAGGATAACGGCCCACTCCTTCACAAGGTGTGCTGGCAGATCAGAAGGGGATGTCATCTTCAAAGCTGTCAGCCTTCTTGTTCTCAGTCTTCTTCTCCTGCGGGATAGAACCCTTCAGGGAGATGAAGTCATCACCGTTCTTGGTCTGCTTGACCCAGCCAGCGAGGCGCAGCTTGATGGGCTTGCCCGCCTTGGCATTGGCAACCAGAGCGCGGAGGACATCAGCGTCAAGCTCGATGTCCCCTTCCCACTGGGGAGCCTTGGGGTTCGTGGCGCGGGTGTTGTTGAACAACGCGCCAGAGTTCGGGTACTGAGCCATTACCATTAACCTTTCTTCAGTTCGCCACGACGGGCATTGAACGCACTACGCACCGCGCTATGGGTATCCTTGTCCTTCTCACCCATACGCTCGATGACACCAATGTTCTTGGTCCACAAAGCCTTCACATGTTCGGTCGATGTGCAGGCAGCGAGGCCCATCTCAAGGACGTTCTTCACTGCAGCCCAGTCACTTGCATCCTTCTTGAGGATGGTCAGACCATCAGGCTCAAGGTGGTCGATCACTGCCACATGCGGTGAGGGGTCAGGCACATATGTGCCTTTCGGACGAACGTCAGTTACCTGAGCGTCCGGGAACGCATCCGTAACTGTCTTAACATTCTTGTCTCCAGCCGGTACCACAAGGTCCGCCTTCGGGCGGATCTTGAGATCGTCAGGGTCGGACGCATCAGCATCGCTCTCTCCGGTCACGACCTTGAAAGCGGACCTCATGAACAGCTTCTCAGCGTAGGACAGGGCAGAGCCTGCCGTCTGAGCGCCCTGAATAGGATGGATGATGGTGAAGGCAGCGAACGCCTGAATGTGGTCGCCGCCCTCATGGTAGAGATCGAAAGCGTAGGTGATGCGCAGCGCACCATCCTTACCTACGTCAGGCAGCAGCTTGTTCTCCACCTCGATGGCCTGCCAGCCGATGCCGTTGGCAGCAGCGAGACGGCCGATGGTGTCGTAGTACTTGTCAATCGAGACATAGTTGTATTTCGCAAACTGGTTGCGGTCCGCCTTGCCCAACTGGGGCACTGCCTGCGCGATGCGGATCATCGCGGCTGCAATAACTGGTGTCATCACTGGTCTCCCATCTTTGTATTGAGTACCCATTCCCCGTACTGCTTACAGAACGAGGACACGCGACAGTAATTCCCGGTGCAGCGCAGAGGCTCACCGGGGCGGTGGTCTACATAGAAGGCGTGAGGGGCGTTCTGATTTTTGAGCCACTCATTCGCCTCATGCTCTGTGTCAAAGACCTTGGTTGCCTTCTTGTTTCCCACCTTCACCACAGCGAACTTCTCGCCCCGGACCCACCGCTCTTCGTCGGTGCAGTCGGGGAGATCATCCTCGAACTCTGCGGATGAAGCCGCCTCCTGATGGAGGCGGACACGCTCCTCGATGTAGGCGTTCTGCTTCTCGAATGACCACAGGGGAACATCTATGACCTTTGCTGGTGCCTCAGGATACCCTGAGACGCGACCAACATCGTGCCTACGCCAGTCACGGACCAGCGCACAGATCTGCAGCTTCTTCACGTCCATGCCCTTGGCCTTGCGGACCAACCAAGCATAGCAGTTGAGCTGCGTCTCCCAGTCCCCCTTGTCTGCTGCGTTCATCACTGCCCACGCAGAGGTGAACTTGTAGTCGAGGATGCTGACGCCGTCAGACAGGATCTGCAGGTCGATACCGCCTGACACCATCCAGCCATTGACCTCAGCGAACAGACGCTCCTCAGACAGGTGCTGTTCATCAGCACCTGCCTCAGCCACATGATGGATCGCCCGACCAACCAATGCCCAGAGGCCATCAGCCACGTCGGTCTCGATCTCATGGTCATGACGATTGCGCATGATCGCAATCTTGGGAGAGCCGATAAGTGTCGTAACACTTATGCGCGCTGCTCCCTTGCTATACCCATCACGCTCCGTCAGATTGACGAGCGTCTGGGGCAAGTTGTGTTTGTTGGTGTATTTCATACAACCTCTCCTGCCAAGATCACAGTGTATGCTGGATCGTAATAGGTGTCAACAGGGATATTCCGAATGGATCGGATTGAGTTCGTGGTGGAGGGAGAGCCAGCGAGCAAGGCAAACTCTCGACGGATCGTCCAGATCCGTGGGCGCATAGCCTCCATCAAAAGCAAGAAAGCCCTTGGATATGCTCACAGTTTCAAGGAGCAATGCCCGGTGGTGACACCGCTCAGTGGAACGGTGTCCGTTACGCTACACATCTTCTATGCCTCTCGCCGTCCTGATCTGGACGAGAGCCTGATCCTCGACCTCTTGCAAGGGATTGCATACGAGAATGACAGACAAGTCAGAGAGAAGCACATCTATTGGGGCCTCGATCCAGAGCGGCCCCGATGCCACGTCAAAGTTGAAGCTGCTCCGTGGCATGATCCTCCAAGCCCTAGAGGACGCCGTAAAGGCAAAGGGAAAACGTCAGAGGACGGCGATGACGTACCTCTGTAGCAAGGACTTTGGGGATGACTGCCGGATGATGGGGCTGGACCCCAAGCTGGTTGGCCAGCTTGTGGTCAAGATGCTCAACCTTGGGGACGATGACCGGGACGAGGAGATCACCCGGCTCAAGCGTATCGTGCGAGGGGGGTGAGAAGATCCCGCCCAGTGGGAGACGCACCGGGCGGGATCCGAGGCTCACCTCAGCTTGGCAGGAGAGGGGGCCATCAACGTCTCAGCGGGAGGACAAGACCGGCCTTGACCAGAGGAACCTACACGCTCGTGTCGGTGGGCGCAAGACGAATAGGCTTGACGAAGCCGCTGCCCGGACCCATTGTCTGATCACCCCAAACGAAAGACCCCGCCACGGCGGGAGAACCGGGCGGGGTCTGTGGTGGTAGGGTTGTCGAGACCCGATCCACCTCGCGCTGCGGCTTCGGTAGCCAGCGCGTTGGTTCAGAACGTACCATGGTGAACCATGGCGTCAAGTCCAACGCAGTCTCTCCAAGTCTACCAGCGTCAGAGATGTCCGGTCGGTCAACGGTGGCGGCGTCTCTGTGCAAGCCCTTACCATGGGAACTTCCCAAGGGGCAGCGGTGGTCCTGACGATCCGGGCCGTGGAAGCAACGCGCACATGCGTTGATAAGCTGGGATCTAGTCATCGACGATGTGATCGTCGCTGATGGCAGTAAGCGAGGCGTGGCTCCGTTAGCCATCTCCCCTGCCCGGAACGACCTAGCTTTGCCGGGATGGCGTAGCTATGTCGTCCTTGGGCAGATCACTCAGCGTTCACCATTAGCCATACACAGTTAGTAGGAGCATGATCCTAAAGATCATGCTCCTTTGTATAGGTATAGCCATGTCAGGAAAGCTCAGCTTGGCCAGCAAGAACCGGCTGGAGATGAGACGCCGGGCAATGGGTTGTCTCAAGGATCTTGGGTACAACCTGTCCATCGCCGCGCCCGAAGCGGAGGCGAGGCAGTTCGTGAAGGACATGGGCATCGTTCTGCATCCTACCGGACCCAGCTTCCGGGCTTGGCTCACCGCCGTCGTTGATGCCGTCGCTGAGGGCAGGGTGCGAAGGATAGGTCCGCCTGTGCTGGGTGCCTACAAGGTCGGCATCTCAAGCGAGCAACGTGCGAGGCGCAAGCCATCACCCAAGAAGGTCAAGGCCGCTCCCAAGCGGCCAGCCTTGGAGGCGTGGACGCCTGAGTATGTTGAGCGGTCGAAGGAGTTCTACTCCTCCTACGAATGGAGATCGCTCAGGTACAAGGTGTTCCTCCGCGACGGCAGAGTGTGCGCCCTGTGCCGGGCGTCAGATGGCGTTGTCCTCCACGTCGATCACATCATCCCACTGCGGCAGGACTGGAGCAGGAGACTGGACATCAAGAACCTTCAGGTTCTGTGCGAGGCATGCAACCACGGCAAGGGCAGCATGGATGCAACAGACTGGCGCAAGAAGCCATGAGCACCTGTCTCACGATATGGGCAGCGTGAAAAAGGTAATATTACGAGGCGAGAGATAAGCACATATGTGTCTATCGTCTCACCATGATAGGTGCCTAGTATAATTGATAAAGTTTGCTACCCCAAATCCTGTCATCAAGATGTTCAATCTATCGCCCGCTTGAGGCGGGCGGTAAGATTAGACCCTTGCCAAATAATCCGAAGCTGTTAGGCTTGGTCCCGGCAGGAGAGATGAGGGACACCATGCAAACATCGTCAGATGTTGAGAGTATTATGTATGCAGCGGCTCGATCAGGGCCGGGGCAGCGACGCATCGTCTGCCCCTTCTGCGCGAACCAGCGCAAGCGCATGAACCAGACATCGAAGACGATGTCCCTCAAGATAGACAACGAAGGCTTCGCCTACACCTGCTGGCACTGCAGTGCCTCTGGCGGAGAACGCTTCGATCACACAAATCCAAGGGGTACATCAGTGTCAAAGCCACAGACTGTGGCAGTCCTGTCTGAAGACGGGCTGTCCTACCTACTGACCAAGCGCGGCATCTCACACGCCACATCAATGGCAGCGGGCCTGTTCCAAGAGAGCGCATGGATCCGTGAGGCACAGGGCGAGATCCCCTGCGTTGGGTTCCCGTACTATGATGAGAGAGGCACAAGGACCGGAGCCAAGCTCCGGGCCATCAAGACCAAAGGCTTCACGATGCAGGGTAATTCCCGCACGTTCTTTGGTCAGGAGAGGTTGGTTCCCGGTGAGCCGATCATCATCTGCGAGGGCGAGATGGACGCGCTGTCCATCACAGAGGCAGGACTGTCCAACGGGATCAGCGTCCCGCATGGTGCCCCTCCCCCGCCCAAGCCGGGAGCCACCCCCTCCGATGCCAATGACAAGCGCCTTGAATGCGTCTGGAACGCACGAGGATTGCTTCAGGGGGCACCCAAGGTAATCATCGCAGTGGACAACGATGCGCCCGGAGAGGCGCTGGCTGAGGAACTGGCGCGCCGTATCGGCAAGGCGAAGTGCTGGCGGGTACGCTGGCCAGACGGGATAAAGGATGCCAATGAGTTTCTACTCGCGCATGGGGCGGCAGATCTTTCTAGGTATTGTGAAGACAATGCCGAGGCGTGGCCGCTGTCTGGCGTCCATCAAGCGAGCGACTTTAGATCGCAACTCGTTGATCTCTACGACAAGGGCCTTTCCTCTGGCCTTGGCACGGGCTGGGACGCGCTGGATCCGTACCTCTCGATCTCGCCGGGGATGCTCTATGTTGTCACCGGCATACCGGGATCCGGTAAATCGACGTGGCTAGACGCTCTGCTGATGAACGTCACACGGGACTACGGTTGGAAGGGGGCCATCGCCAGCTTCGAGAACCCCATCCCCATCCACCTCGCCAAGTTCGTAAGCCTGTACACAGGCAAGCCCTTCGCCCATGGCAAGCCGGGCCGGGCCGACAAGCAGGAGATCGAAGACGCGCTGGACTGGATCGATGACCATATGATGTTCCTCGCACAGGATGGTGAGCCACCCACAGTGGCGAACATCATCGACCGTCTGACGGCAGCGGTGCAGCGCATGGGGATCCGGTGGGCAGTGATCGATCCCTTCAACTTCATCAAGCTGAATGAAGGGCAGGCGCTCTCAGAGACAGCGTCCATCAACGAGATGCTGGCAGCGTTCAAGATCTTCTCGACCACGCATGACGTAGCATTGTTCCTCGTCGCCCACCCTTCCAAGCCTCCTTCATCAGCAGGTGCTGATTGGGTTCCAACTGGATACAATATCTCAGGGTCAGCCAACTGGTACAACCGGGCTGACTTTGGCATCACGGTGCAGCGTCTGCCGCACTCGTCTCGTGTCCATGTATGGAAGTGCAGGTTCGGACACCTTGGAAAGGTTGGCAGCGAAGACCTCGTCTTCCAGCCTGACACTGGCCGGTACTTCGAGGCCAACGACCCATCCCTCCTCGACGATCTGGAGTTCTGATCATGGTCAAGCCGACGATGCAGCTTGAGTATCACTCCCCCAATGCGCGCACCAAAGCGCGCATCAGGAACGTCACCCCGACAGAACTAGACAGGCTGTATCACGATGGCTTGATTGACCGGAACCTGCACGATGCAGGAGAGGCTGCGCTTGGCGACCTGTGGCGGGCGCAGATGCTTGGCCCCGCTGCCGTGGACTACAACACGTCGGGCGGTGGCGGGGATCCTCAGCCTATCTCAAGGGGCAAGTCGGACGCGCTCAAGCGCGTCAATCTCTGGGTAGAATATGTTGATGCTGACGTGGGCATGCGCGCTAGGCGCATGCTCATGGCTGTCCTCTGCGACAACCAGCCAGTCAAGACATCAGTGGCGATCATCATGGTGAGGCAGGCATTGCATGCCACCATGAAGCACCACGATGGGAGGCGAAAGGAAAGTCCCCTCGCCTCCCTAGGTGCTCAAGCATTCGGGCTTGAGTGACGTTCATACATCTCGCGGATGGCACGCTGTGCAATCCAAGAGCGTGAACGATCCTGATCCTTGGCCATCTCGACGAGCATGTCGTACTCAGCGGGCTTGAGGTTCAGGGTCAGGCGGTAGCCGCCGTCAGCGGCAGTCTGTTCATTGCGTGACATATCATAAACTCCAAAGGCACATATGTGCTTAGCTTGACATCTCGTTGATGACACTGCGTGCCACCCTTGAGCGTAGGTTGCGTTCAGTCTTGGCCAGATCTCCGCTGAAGAAGTCGATGCGACCTTCTCCAGATCCGTAGATGCCGAAGTACCCGGTCATGCGCTTCACATCGCCAACCAGATCAAGCACCTCGCCATAGTAGACATTCGCCCCCTCTATTGGGGACGAGATAAACCTTCCGCTGACGATCAGGTACTTGCTCTGGACGATTGCACCTCCCAGCTTGTCGGTCAAGCGCGCCCAAGCTGGCGACACATTGGCAGCTACTATGACGTTCTTGCCACTGCCCTTGATATCCCTGATCTTGCTTGGACTACGTTCAAGTTCAGGGTTTGTGTGAACACGGAGAGATGGACGTAGCTGCTGCGCTTGGTAAGTGAACCTATTCCTTGATGCCTCGAACTCTTGCTGCAGTCTTGAGGCAGTGACGCCATTGTACGACGTGTCTGTCTCCCATATGGCACCCCGAAGACCTCTCACATTGTTTAGCATCGAGCAGATGATATCCATCTTGGCTCTGAGCACAGCCAAGCTGTGCCCATTCAGGTCGTTTGTGGGGAAGTCGTATGTGGAAAGGTGCCTCTTCTCCTTCACCTTCCTCCGCAAAATCTTCTTCAGATCAATCGGCAGTGCGCTGATGTGCTCGCCAACCACCTGCCTGAGATAGTTCCGGTAGGTGAACGCCTCCCGCCGGTACTGACTTCTTTTTACGTCATTCATGGTCAGCTCCCCTCGTGAGACAAGCGCACCTCGTCACCGAAGGGTGCCTTGTGGTCAGTGGTCTTGGCCCACAGCACAGGGTAGGTAGGCACGTCGCGGGGGAAGCGGCCCTCCATGTCGGTCAGGTAGATCAGGGCAGCGGGCGTGATCCCCTGCTGCTCAACCCAATCGAACACCGGCACGAAGTCAGTGCCGCCACCGCCACGCACGAGAGACTTGAGCCTGTCGAACATGCCGCCCATGTCGCTGTGCTCGAACGTCTCGAACGACTTGATCTGGCTGTCGCACATGAGGACGTGGATGGCCTCAGGCTTGACCTCTGAGCAGATGGTCTCGACCTCAGACAGGAACTGCTGGGTCAGCTTGGGGTCAGCATAGATAGACCCAGAGGTATCGATGCCGATGACAAGCTGGCCAACGCCACCCTTGATGGGACCGGGGAGCCTGATGCCATGGGCAATCAGGCGACGGTTGGGCCGGGACCATGACACGCCAGTCGGAACGACCTGAGCGGCGAACTTGCGCAGCACCTCACGCCAGTTGACCACAGACTTGACCATGTCAGCGACCAGCTTCTCAAGACCAGCGGTCATGGTGCCAGCCTTGCGTGCCATCTCAGCAGCCTGAGCGACGGCAACCTTGATCTTCTGCTCCTCGATCTTGACCTCGTCGCTAGACATGGTGGATCCGTCAGGCTTCTTGGTGCCGTCCATCACCTCGCCAGTGGGGGAGGGATCCTTGCCCTGCGCTTCGGGATCCTTCTCCAGCAGGGAATAGATCTTCTCTGCCGTCATGCCCTTGTACTTTTCCTCGTACAGTCTGCCGGGAGGCAGGTCCAAACCTGCGTCAAGCACGATGGGGTTGATGGCGTAGTCGCAAGCAATGTTCCACAGCTTGTGGTCACGTTTGCCCTTGCGCAGGTGGTGCATGTTGATGATGTGCAGTACCTCATGGCACAGCACGCCGATAACCTGAGCCTCATTCAGGGTGCTGGTGAAGCCCGGATTGACGAACAGGTTCTTGCCATCGACCCCCATGGTGGGGATCTCCTCAGTGACAGATACCTGCATGCGCATAGCTGCCGTGGCGAAGAAGGGCTGCTTGTAGAGCAGCTTGATGCGCGCACGGCTGATGCGCTTGAGTACGGTCTTGGTGTCAGTCATCTCTCTCTAGTCCTCTCAGTGGAATGAAGTCTGTCTCCCTCAACGCTGACACGTCTCCAGCGTTGAGCCTTGTCACCAGATCATTGACCTTGCACATCAGGGTGTACGCCTCAGGTGCATCCTCGATGCACCTGCCGACGCACAACTGAACTGAGCCGGTGCCGTCCTGTCGGTACAGACGGATGCCGTAGTATTCTGCGTAGGGCGAGATGTTACCGACCTCCTCCCTCCACTCACCACCTCTCTCGATGATGAGCAGAGCGATCTCCCCTATCTGTTCTTCGGTCAGCCTCATGCGGGCATCTCTGCCCACATGTCGGCATCCTCGTCGCTGAGGATCTCACCCTCTGCATAGAGATCCTCGTCACCGCCGATGGCACGCAGCAGCAGCTCGTCCTGATCATCAGCGAAGTCCAGCGTGGTGGGTGCATCGATGTCGCACATGTCGATGTCCGCAAGGACATCAAGTGCAATCAAGTACCTCCACACGGGACGGCCATCCTCGACTAGGTCGAGGGCTATGTGCCGGAACTTGCGCTCCGTGTCGCCCTCCACGAACAGATGCCTGATGCAGAATATCGCACCAGACATCTTCGCGAGAACGACAGCACCAATGATACTGTCTCTGTCCATGTACTGTCTCCTACGTTAAGCACATATGTGCTTTGTCAGATGACGAGGTGAGCGTTCTTCGCAGACCACTCAAGAACCGCACTGTTCTTGCGGATGGGCTGCTTGATCTCCTCACCACGCTTGATCATCGCTGCCTCACGGTCGAGCGCACCCTTCACGGTGATGACCGCGAACTCCTCACTCTCGAAGCGTGAGATGTAGTCAATGATGGGCTTGGCTGTCTTGTGAGACATCGAACGTGACAGGTTGGCCGCGATGGCGTAGCACATGGCCGGTGCGTTATCCCCCTTGGGGACACGGCAACCAGTCGGGTTGGCCAGAACCTCATCGACGGATGGGATCTGCCCATACAGTTCAAGGTGCGCGCTGAACTCGATAGCCGCACCAGTACCCACGCAGCCAGCGATGAGCGTCTGCCGCATGACCCTCTCTGCCACGGTTGCAGGCGAGGGGTTCATGTCCAGAACACTGGAGACGAAGTTCCAACCACGCATGGATGGGGACTTCATCTGTGTCGGGTCGAAGGCTGACAGCAGATCCGGGCGCGCCCGGATAAAAGAGGTAACCTCACTGCGGATACCAGACGTGTCTGCCCATAGGACAAAGTCATCAACGTCCGCCTCTACGGGCAGCAGAACGAACCTGTCAGCCAGATGCCGGGGCATCTCATTGACGGCACTACGGTCAGACCTGCGGTTACCCGCAGCAACGATGATGGCACCCTCTGGCAGGGTGTAGGTACCCATCCTGCCCTCAAGCACCAGTTCGGTGACAGAGGACATGACCATGGGTCCGCCCTGCACAATCTCATCGAAGAAGATGATGCCCTTCCAGTCAGGGTCGGTGGGCAACTCCTCAGGGGTTGCCCACACGGTGCGGCCAGACCGAAGATCAGGGATACCCTTGAGATCAGTGGCATCAGAGCCAGCGAAGCGGAACTCTACGATGTTGATACCGAGAGTGTCCTTCGCCTGATACACAAGGCTGGACTTGGCCACACCCGGCACGCCCTCAAGGTAGAGGTTGACGTGGCGGTTGCGGGGCACACCATCGCTGGTGTTGTGGTTGTACGCTGACACGATGGTGTCCAGAACCATAGACGGCTTCATGATAAGTGTCTCCGTTGGGCGCAGCGTTATGCTGCCCCATGATAATTGCACATGTTGTAAGGTTTGTCAAGCCCCGATATTGGGGGCCAAAAGGTTGGGGGTAGGAGCTAGCCTACCCCCTGTCCTGTGTCAGGTATCAGCGCCAAGCTGAACCTTGAGGTGTACCAGTTCACGCTGCAACGAGAGGATCATGTCCTCATTGTTGCGAACCATCTCGCAGAGCGTGCCGTACGGAATGGCCAAGCCACTCTCGCTGTGCTTAACGGGCTTGGGCTTTTTGTAGAGCTTGCCAAACTCCGTGATCCGCATGTTGGTAACGATCTGACGCTCAACACCAATACGCTTGGCGATGATGGTGTCAGAGTACCCGTCAGAGTAGCCGTAGGTACCCTCCCCCGTCTCAAACAAACCAGTCTTGAGTTCGTGGTAGATCGCAGCGCGGTCGCGCATAGGGATCCTAGTCATTGCGTGTCTCCATAAGTAGCGGCACATCGTGCCGTGGGTTGTGTGTCTACCTTGTGAGGTAAACATCGAACGCATAGTACAACAACATCCAAGCACATACAAATGCCATGAATGTAATTGTTTCTAGGCCAACTCTGGCCAACTCCTTGAGCAGGTTGATCATGCTGCCTTCACCGCGTGGATGCTTGCCCATCCCCGCTTGTTGAACATGGCGATAGCAGCCGCCTTGCTCCGGGCGTAGACCCTGACACGGCGAACGACATAGTCATCCTTGTCGCGCACAGTGACGAGGTACTCATCCATATTATAACGTAGCATGTCCAGTGTCCTACGGTTAGACGTGAGTAGAACGAAA
>JACCDP010506196.1_pt1 | contig 11795 bp, 5 predicted proteins | sample 7445841 | NCBI WGS metagenome assembly JACCDP01 (sample SAMN15323441, study PRJNA562643) | freshwater metagenome | isolation source: river surface water | place: USA:Blue River Watershed | collected 2017-08-17
ATCTTTGTAGGTCGGAAGGCCGCCAAACTTGTTTTTAAAGAAAGATGAATCGTGAGGTTCAAAGAAATCGAGATGGAAGTCCATGAGATCACAATTCATTGTTCCCGTTTTAAATAGTTTCGATTATCTGGCTCTTCTTCTGTTATGGCGCTCTACAAGTTGAACGGGAGGTATATATTTCGGAATAAAATCGAGTTGCTCACCATACACTGCCGCCGCTGAGTTAAAAGACTTTTTTTATATTTTATATTTGCTATGAACATGTGATCAAATTTCAACTTTGGTATATTCTAATTGACCCTATAGGACTCCAATTTTCCGGTAAGTTATTTCAACTAACTTTTTTAAAAATCAGATTGAAAAGATTTGATCTGCAGTCAAGGTCTTGCAGTGGAAATACTATGAAATAGGTCAAGTATATACAGTATATTTGGAAACAGAATGTTAAATTTAAATGGCTTTGGTATTTGAACTAGAACCTCGGTAGTCTAGAGGTAATTTAAATATACTTTATGCGTATCTTAAAAAATGTAGCATTAAATAGAGATCAGTGTCAAGGGTATTTTTTAAAATCAATATTAAAAGAAATACTTGAACTGTCATATTACGAAACAAGGGCATTTTTGAACGTGTATCACGTACTCGATCATGAACCTAATTCCGGTGACAAACATTTAACAATTGCGTGTTCCCCTTTTCACCCATAGCTATTTGATATACATGCTTGCTGAGTAAACAAGAGACAAAATCCGTAACTCTCGGTAGATTTTGCTTCAGCTCCATCGTTAATTGTAGCTGATTGCTCCCCCGAGTCCGTGTGAAAACGAAGTTCAAAAGGCCTTGAATAACCTAAACGAAACAATTACATTTAAGGTGTAGAAGAAAAAGCGAAGGGTGGGGGAGATAATTGAACATGTCTTACTGTACACAGGGGTATTGGCTGTAATTAGGGCGTCTGCACCCAGGGCGTTGAAAGAAACACCGCAAAATCTATTAACACAAGGTTTTAAGGCTGCCGGTGTACTTGTTGATAGGTAAGCGCTTTTAATGCGATCTGATGCGCACGGTATTTGCAGCCAATCCGTTGTACAACCTAGTGACGATCCATCCGTTATGGCTGTTTCGCTTACTGTTGCCCCATCAATACCTTCACCAGAAATAGCAAAGGCCGGCTCACCACCAGTGTTTGGGCATGCTGTATACTTCACTCCACAGAAACCCTGTTAAATTTTAGAAGTAGTTAACAATTTGAAAGATAGCACTGGATATTTTTAAAAGGCAGACCGAATTGGCTCTAATGCAAATTGTGTAATCTTGATTTGCTAAATGCTGCACCATTGGAGTTTTTGTGTATTGGTAGTTAAAAGAGGTGATGGTCCCTGTTGGTTCCGTAAAGTATTGGAGGCAGTTATCCAGAGCTAGAAGTGTTACATAATGTAATAACTATAGCATAATTAAAAACAAATGAAACGAACCAATGTAATTCACTCCACAAGGAATGTGGATAATTCGGATATTCCATGTTCTTTTAGTTGTCGATCCGGATAAAATCATGTTGAGAGAGATAGTATTCTGGCTCGATGCAACGTTTAGGTAAACTGTTTTTCAGACAGACAGACAGACTCTTTTAAAATATGGATTTTGGATAAATGCATAATATATGGAGCAATTACTGTGTTGGTTGGCGTTTTGACCGCAAATAACTGGAACAGAATTAGTTTGTCCACTAACCATGAAAATATCTGTTAGACATTGGCCTGCCGTGGTACTAGAAGTCGAATCGGGTTGCGCTATATCAAAGGCGATGAAGTCCAATCTGTAAGCGTGTCACACTGTCATTCAATTAAATTTGAATAAAAAACACTCTAAATTAATTAGATACCGTAACTGACAAATGTCGGGGGAATTCTTCGTAACGTGCAGGGAACACAATCCTGCATTGGAATAAGTATTATTGAAGCCTGGATTTGTCCAATATGTACTGTTAATTTGAGCTGATGATCCACAACGTGAGACACTCACTGCCAACAAGGAGAAAACTTAATGTTTAAAATTTTAATGAAGAGTTTTTGTTAATCTGTCATACCAACACAGCATACTCCGAATCCTGAAGCACAAGATCCAAATGCTGTACCCCCGTGTTTGGCGCATTCGGTTGTTGTGTAGCAGGTGCCATTGTAACCATTACTGGCGGTACATTCAGAATTTACGAAACGAACAATAGTGAAGAGAGACAAAACTTTAGAGAAAAAAAAAAACAAAGTTAAAAAATTAATAATGTTAATTAGTTTTGAAATGGAATACATTTAGCTCGGCGATACGTAGAATTATTGACGTTTACAGTTAAATCCCTAAGTTGATTCTTACTAGCTACCTCACAAGTAAAGTAGATAACTAGGAAGGAGAGAAACATAACACAAAAGCTTTTCATGTTGCCCGTAATAATGTGTGAACTCCTCTGCAAAAGACTGGGTGAAACCTAAGCTAAGAAAAAACTGGAGTTTACGAACGTTCAGGATGACTTTTAGGAAAAGAAATTTCTAGCGATTTTTTTACAAGTAGTCAAACAAATGTCACTGAGCGCAGCTTGATTAGACTACTGTCTTATATAGAAAACATCCGGAACTATAGGAAGGAAGGAAGCCCACTGAAGTGAATTAACAAAGCATCTGTTGATTGTTGAGTTGAACTACCTCGCAATTGCAGGTATTGTCTAATCTTTTATAGGTAAAGTTATTGAACGGAAGTAACAGTCCCTGTCGTAAATGTTCACCTTGTTCTTTGTTAACCACCAAATAAGTGGTATTCTTGAATCTCAATCATAAAAGGGTTATGGGGAACGACCATCCGTTAAATCATAATTTTTGGTTGGTTGCTTCTATATAAAAATGAGCTTTTACTTTTTGACTGTTATTGTCTTATCGACCAATCGAAGTCTCGTTGTGTTCGTAAGTTTATATTTACATTTAATTGCAAAAAAAACAAAAACAAGTATAGCAGCTTGAAGTGCATCAACGAACTTGACTTTCCGGAAGGTGAAACGAAAGATACCTTCTCTCTTCCTGGCGCTCCTTTTCACTCTTTTTGTTAAATAGATAACTACTATATGTACCTAAATAAATGTTTGTAAATTGCAGTGAGATGCGAAGTTTAATAGACTCTTGATCTTTCCAGCTGAATTATTTTTCGCTTAGTAAAATACAAGCAAAAAGGATATCCTTGCGACAATTTTATTCGAAAGATTAAAGATTTGAATATCCTGTTTGCGATAATATTTCGAATGTTCCTGTCGTCTACCGGGTTCATCCAAGTTCATCCAATGTTAGTTAACGCCTAACTTAAAATGACACTTGCAGCTTATCACTTGCATCTTTTTAATGTTAGTCTGTAGAGCGGAATTGTGAAAACTATCTAAAACCTTCCGATGCGAATCTGTGGAACTAGTAATTTAACTAAATAATGATGAGATACTTCATTGACTTTGATTTTTTACAGTTTTTTAATTTTTAAAATGGCGCAAAAACCACATACACGTTGAAAAATTGCATAGATAACAGCGGATAACAGTAACATACAAATACTTGGACTTTTACTTACAATTCCATTCTTGAAAAGGAGTGAACTTCTGCTATTGGAACTTTATTTTTAAAATTTCACTTTCCTTGTGCCCAATCCTATTTCCATTAGTTCACCGCCAAAGCAGCTTTTGCATCTCGCGTCAGGAAACATAGAAGCTTTAAAAGCAGAACCGCCTTTCCATAAAAGTAGAATCCACATAAATTAATCAAATAGGTGACGGGTGATTTAATGAATAAATTTATTTGCGTCGCGACTTCTTACCCAAACTTGGGTTTAAGGAAGCGTCATCGTCACAACAGCTACCTCCAAAAAATGTACAGGAACGGGCTCTGTAGTCATTGTTTGCCAGCAGTTTTCCAGAGCAAGAACCTTTTTCTGTCGTATTCTGCACTGAGCCGGAATAACAGTTATTACCTGAAATATAAGTACAAATTACATTTCACTCTGCTGAACTTGGATCTCATATAATTTACAAAAGTCCGCGTCAGGATATGCGTTTGGGTCAAAGATGGCCGGGTTCGCTGAATAGATACAAGAGAGATTATTCTGAAATCACTTTTGCTTAATTACAAAAAGGGATCTTATGTGTAGGTTCTGACTTGTTGTTGTAGTTCCATCGCAGCATAATCCTCCCACTTTGATGCAATTTTTAGAATTCACCCACCAATCTTGATGCAATCCGATTTGACTTCTGACTAATTTCCCTGTACATATCGCTTTAACGGCACCGTTATAACAACTATAGCATTTATCCATTGGTGCCATGGTTTTTGGATCATCACTTCCTATAAATTTATCACATGCCTTTACATTAGTTTGTTTTTGTTTGGTGATGCTATTTGCCAATTTAGAACTCAATGGCGTTACCATTTCCAATTCCGTCCGTATTAACACCACAGCAATCACCTCCCATGTCAATACATTCTTTTGCTGTTATGTAACGGGTAATTCCCAAGGTATCCAGCCTCTTACCTCGACAATTAGACCATACAGCTCGCCCTAAAAATTTATAAATGTGGGGTAGGGAAAAAAATATCAGTAGATAAATTTTGTCTGACCTTGATTAAGTGAAATAGGATTCAGTTGAAGAATTTGTGCTTCAAGCGTGCCAATGATTGTAGTAATCATTATCGCTATTAGGCAAAGTTTAAGTACCTTGTGATTTTTTAGAACAGTTTGAAATTAGGAAAAAACTTGAGAACTTAATTCGCGGCTCGTTCTTAATAACTTACTGCGCGAATCATTTCTCGCATTGTATCCTGTGGATTGAATTAAAGAAGTTTACACGGAAATTGTATAATAACCTGCGTCGTTACACAAGAGGTTGCGTTCTTTTGACTAGTGCCGAGAATCTGATACTAGACGAGTGATTTCTCCGGCTTTATATACCGGCCAAGATTTCGTTTTTCGGTCACATTCCACCAAGAGAAAAGTAAACAATCAATGAAAGAAAGGAATATATCTAGAAGAAATGAAGATCATCGCTCACCATCGACCAGCAGCCTTAAATTTTCGAGTCAGTTCATTATAGCTCTAGGCTGAACACGTCTTCGGAATTATAATGAACTTCCCTGTCCACCTTTCCCCTGTCTTTATTGGTAGCAAAACCAGTGCCAATTCCGTAAAATTGCGCAGTTAGCAACATAAATTTAAACATTGCAACACCTAGGTCGTGACTCACATAAGCATGGCCATGAGTATTCACGCTTATTCTGATTTGCTCCAACTAACGCAATTTTTTTTTGATAACTCAAGTATATTGGATCTAATGTTGCAAGTGCTTCTTTTCGGACTTTGGAGAATGATGCAACGCGTCGCTCCGTCCCGTTACACGCACAGAATAAATAAAATTTAAGGGTCTCTAGTAGGTCATCTCGTGAGCTACTCGGCCTACTGCCCTACTCTATACAAACAAAGAATGTTTCGTAGGATTCTAGCTGAATCTAGCGTATAATTTAAACCTTAATAACTTTGTAACAAGATATTTAAAGATCCATCAAATTCTTAATACATTAGGCCCAGAATAAAAAAATTGCGCACTTTGCGAAATTAACTGACGTTTATTTCGTTTGCATACCTTCATTTCATGCGCTTAATTATCCCACACAGCAAAATGTCATCTTTATTTCGTTCCAAAGTTGTCCAGTGGTCCTTAAGACAATTATCTATATGGCCTCCACCGTGAATTTGTGCTGATGGTAATTGATTACTTCTGTATTACTCGGTAGCCGCTGTAACAGTTGTCACAAGCATCTTCTCTAAAATTGTAGGTCCAAGGATCGAAAGCTGAGCCACCTGTGTTTTATTACCCGGAGAAAAAGGTTGATAATGCTATTAATAGCTTTATGTTCTTCCAATTTTAAATGTATATATTTAAAAATAATGGAAACTTGCCGTTTGCGTCGTTGTCGCAGCAATTTCCATCGAACTGCGTGCAGGTTTTCGCCTTGTATTCAACACTGTCCACCAATGCTCCTTGGCAGAAAGCCGGTCCGCTAGCAGTTGTTTGAATACCACCGACATAGCAGTTATTACAGTAGTAAGCATTAGGATATTTACGGGGATCGAAGATGGCGGGGTTACCTGTTAATCGTGAACCATGAAATCTAGTAATTTCTAATTCGTCATATTTTAAAAAGTAGAAGACCATACCACTTGTTGCGTTTCCCATGCAACACATTCCGTACATGTCAATGCAACTTTTAGCCGTCACCCACGAACTCTTATCTCTCACAACTTTTTTTCTCAACAAGTTTCCTCCGCAAGTCAATTTAGTTCCGCTATCATAGCAAGTGTAGCAAAAATCATTGCGATCCATCGTTCTTGGGTCTTCGTGTGCTGCGTGAATGTTAATACAAGAGCGACACAGTTTTATTTTCGCTTGTTTCATTTAAACTGTGGATACCGTAAGTTTTTTCTGTATATACCTTCTTGGACGGAATTGTAGAATCCGCAACATGTACCACCCAAATCTACGCAATCTCCCGCTTTCATGTATGTACCTCTGGCGAGTGTGTCCAGTCTCATTCCTTGGCAACGTCCAGGTTCTAGGCCTAATGTTACGTGTGAAAAATGAAACTTACTCTTGCCAATAGTTTCTGAATATTTTTTTTCAACTTACCCAACACAGTTGACTTTTCAAAGGTGAAAATAATTAGCGCTAATGCAACGATGTTCTGTAACAAAAAGGAAAAACACGGTAAAATAGTACCGATGTTAGAGAACATTTCAAGTACGTCTAAATTTTAAATTGTATTAGGATTGCAGTTTAGATTACTTACCAATAAGAAACGACTCATTTTGGGGTTGTTAGTGTTGTATTACACAGAGGAATGGTTGTTCCAGAATGCTAGTCGGGCATTTTGCCCCTTATTTATATCGAGCTTCTCAGTAGAAAACAGCGTAGGCGAGCATGTTTTCAAAAAATTCCTAATACTGCCCCGTGCTTAAGGTCTAATATAATATTAGATATTTACCAAACTCCACATCTTTTTTAGCATCTGGCCCTATATACTATACCTTTTTAAAATGGACGATCACAGCGTGTGCTCCACCCACTCTATAATTATACAAGAGGTTCAAGTCAACAATAGAAACCTGTATCTTAATTACAGGAACTGAACAGTTTAGTGGGTAAGGGGTTATGGTATTCAGGTTGAATTGGGGACTATAAGGACAGTTACACTTGGTCAAACTCTGTCATAATTGAAAATAGGTTAGGGCATTATTTTGACCGCTTTTGTGGACTTTTTGCCCATAACCAGACTGTCCAAACATTCGTCTTTCCTTCGTGGGCGTCACAAGGCTATCCTCGTGCTTTAGCTAGCTCTGTTCTGTTGAGAATCAGTTAATTTAATTTGCACCTGGTTCTGGTCCTGACCCTGGTCTCATATGTTTTATCCGTTGATAAACTCTGTGCTGAGGTCCACGTCCGGTTATGGAATAGACAGGAACTTCAATAAATAATCGCTGATTGCTATAATTGCCACAACTTCTGCACTTCCTTTTTTCTTCCAAACGGTTCCGTACATCTTCTCGGTGAAGATGAAGATTATGTTGTACCGAATCTAAATTAAATAGACTATGCGGTTGCTGATAGTATAGCATGCGGATGTTAGCATACTAACACAACACCAAGTTGTGGAATTGAATTCTCTTGAACTCCCCACCGCAAATCTTCCCTGAATTAAAAAAAATCACTAAACCCCTCTACTTCGAAACAAAACCTCAGACACACTTTTGTGCAAACCAATGAACATCATGCAAGGCTGGCGTGAGATATCGCTAGAGAACTCTGAAACTATGCTCCTCCACATAATTTTTTTGTGATTCAGTTTCCCGAACATCTTTATTTCCAGAATGATTATTTTGCAATTTTATTTTATAAATACTAATAAACAATCCCTTGCTGGTAAATAAAAACAACAATATATAGATAAAGATGAAAATGCGCTTTTTTCATCTTTTTGTCTCTCTTCGTATTCGGGCTTCAGGTACGTCAGGTTTGGAATACGTCACAATAAGGTAAAGGAATTGCGTCTTAGATTCTGCCACAATAATTGCTGTAGACCATCAACACCAACCGGACTCGCAGTCCGATTTTCTTCTCGAAAACACGACACAAATTGACGATAAAACCAGAAACGCTTTGTTTTTTGTTTATGATTTGACGAAAGAAGAAAATTCCTAACAGTATATGGTGCGCTAGTACGGGTCACTCTTGTGAAACTTTTGAATCGTTGTCAATTAAAGATAAAGAAATTAAGTTTAACACACTATTTATCACGGAATATCTAGTTGTATTTTCTTGTCTGTTTAACATCAAAGTATATCATTAAATGTTAGTTTAAAATGGGCCTACGCGCGCTACTACTAACACCAAGAGACAGCTCTATTTGCGTCGACATAGCAGTAATTAAGTAAAATGTGGCTATGATTTTAATAATTCGCAGAGCTTGGGGCTTCATAAATTCGTTTAAGAATCGTTGAGTTCTTTGTCGAAAAGGAACACGCCGAGACCATCACCAACGCGGAGCAAGTTAGTGTGATGTTTGGCGAGCTTGTTGATAGTCTCCACCTGTTCCTTGAGGAAATGCTCTTCCAAGTAATCGCACAGATGAGGGTCGCTATGGCTGCTAGCCACCTTGTGCAAGTCCAGCAACGACTGCATCATCATAGAACAATGAATTACTTTTTTTCCAATTTCTAAATACGAAAACGCCTCTGTTATACCTGGTTGACTTTCTTTTCCAAGCTTAGAACAAACTCGATGGCCACAAGTGGTGTTGCCCATTCTGTCTCGGTTGGGCGATTAATATCGCTGAAGACAACGCGGCCACCACGCTCGTTCTGATATTTGATCAGCTTCTGAGCGTGTTCGTTTTCCTCTTCGGCAAAGTGTTTAAAATACTTGGAGAATCCCTTTAAAGCTACATCGTCGTGATCGTAATAAGTAGCCTATTTAAAAACAGAGAGTAATTTCAAAAACTGCAGGAATTTCCTTGAAACAATATAGTAAACTCAAAGAATACCAACCAGAGCCAAATATTGGTAGTAAGCATTTAGCTCGATGTTGATCTGCTTGTTGACGAGAGCCTCAGTCTCTTCGTGGTAGTTCTGACGGCATTTTCTTACCATTTTTGACAAGTAAATTTTTATTTTTGTTCAGAAAAGAGAATAGGAATAAGAGTCAATATGACTTATTAGTTTGAGTAGTGGGATGAGTCTGCTTGTTCACTCACTGGCGAAGCTTAACAGATTAAAGTTCTAAGTTTCGTTACCTGGCTTATATACGCTACAGGTAAAAGTCGTCGCCATGGTTCCTGTTGGGCATCGTTCGGCCAGTTGCAGGTAAACAGAAACGTTTTGGTTGAACTCTCGGCGCTGCTCAAGGGCCGGTTGCGACAGCAAAACTCAATGTCCACGTGATAACGCATCATCCTGTGCGTGAACATCCAACGTCAGAATGGGAAATCCGCTTCCCTCGTAAATTGTTCACCGACTCTTTTTGCAAGTCATTCTGACGTCCTGCTTCTATGATTTTCCATAGTTTCCTTTTAAGCAACCGCTGCAGGCAACGTTTGTACTTGTTGCCCTTTTCCATCGTGCAAAAAAAACATTCATTTAAATTTCTTTTGCCTTTATCAAATTGTAATTTGTTTATCAACATAAAATCGAAGTATAAAAGCAGCCATGCCTGGAACCTTTTTTTACCTGTTAAAACGATTTTCAAGTTTAAGTACGCAGTACTGTTTGTAAGATCCCCGAGGGAAAGGGGCAGTCCTGATAGTGCAACGGCAAGAGAGTGTCGAACGAGTTATCTCATACGACAGTCGTCTCACGTATGTATAAGTACGAAGCCAACTATTCCGTTTCCGAGCAAGAATTTCTAACATTGATTTTCGCGGTAGGACGATTCAAAAGTTACTATACGGATACACAAAGTAAGAAAATACATAAGCATTCGCGGATGTCAAAGAATAACATAATATGGCCCAGTAAAGTAGTAAACAAATTATACGCAATCGGAAACAACGGTTCTTGTGGTATATCTGACGAGCTTTATGGAATATGCCCTTTGAGTCACATCAGAAAACAACATGTTTGTAATCTCTACTCATATAGAGTGTGTACAAACAAATATTAAGTTCACATCAAAAGGCGAGGGATTACGTAAAGGTTTTACGGAAGGTGTTTTCGTTAAACCCGGCCATTTCGTGTTCAGCAATCCAGTAGTTTACTATTTCCCTTTAATTTGGACTGTTTAGGATGAAAAAACGATTATGGTGTAAATAAGTTCAGGCCGGAACGACGACTGCCGGACAAGCGGATCATATAGCTTTACTATCATAATCCTAAATATGTCAGTTTGGTCTGTGAGAGAGTTGCTTTTAAGTGTATTTATAACATAACCTGTTCGGTCTGTTTGTTCGAAAATTTCTCTTGGTGTCTATCGTCAGAAAATATTTCTGATTTATCATCGTTCAAACATTTAAATATTTAACCAAAATTGGCTAAAAATAGTCAAGTTATTGTACGGTACCATGTTTATGTTCCTCCGTAACCATGGATGCGGACGAAAATCATCCAAGAAACAAAGGCCGTCCAGCCAAGATGATGAAACGATCCAATAGGTTAGGTCAAGAGAAATCATTGACCATCCCGTAAATGACCGCCAATCTTATAGCGATGGCCACGATCAACTGAGTCAGTTATTTTAAGAGGCTTATTGGATGATTTAACAACGAAAAATAATAAATATGCTGTCTTACTTTGTAATAGAAAAATCCGTCAGATTTGCTGAAAGAAGCTTTTTTATGACAATTTCACCCTCGTGCAAAAAAGTCGGTCGTGCTTCCGTAGAAAGAATTGTCATGAGGGTTAAAATTGCGTTTAAAAGCACCAGCGGAGCGGGACTTCACCGAGTACACAGAAATACGTGAGTAAGCGAAGATATTAGACATGGAATGCGGATTTTGGCCACATCTATCGCCCTTGAAAAAGTTTGCATTTATTTGTTTATTGGTCGTCTTGAGCTTTTAAGAGGAAGAGTCGATGTATGGCGGTATGTTTTTGTCGGTGATGGGACACTTGGAAATTCTTTGAAGAAATACGTTCACTATCCTATCCTATCTCATATCCTAACAATGGGTTCTTAATTAGTTTTATTAAGGTAAACTACTTATAATTTTGTTCCTCATCTATGGAAGTTATTCTTGCTGTAAAAGATGGATGGGCATCGACATAAATCATTTGCACGGAAGTAACATTGGGCATTACAGTGGATTCTTGTTAGCAATAGTTATCATAGAATACCCCAAAACCTATTGCTAAAGCTAAAACTTATTGCTTCAGTAAACCTTCTATATTAATTTTTGATTTATTTATTTAATAGAATGTTAGCTATGTGCAAATGCAGCGCTTTTGCGCCCGACCCCAATATTATCTGGGCACGCCCTAAACACGAAAGACCTTCAGATTGGATCGACCCGCACTACACGTTTCAAAAGGAATAGTAGAAAAGTACTAACTGCAATTTCTGAATGAGATCACTTCGTTATCTACGTGATTTATGGGCGGCTTTCATGCTGAAGTGACATCTGAATTCATCTGAATACAGATATACATCACTTTGATCGATTTATTTCATGTTGGATTGCCTGGAAGCGATGGAATGCTCAGCTTTGCTACCTTCATCGTCCTCTTTGCGCCACGAG
>JACCDP011283167.1_pt1 | contig 11794 bp, 10 predicted proteins | sample 7445841 | NCBI WGS metagenome assembly JACCDP01 (sample SAMN15323441, study PRJNA562643) | freshwater metagenome | isolation source: river surface water | place: USA:Blue River Watershed | collected 2017-08-17
GACCTGCGAGGCGCCGATTTTCGCGACGCCGACCTTCGAGGGGCAACCTTCTGGGAGTGCGACCTGCGCGGGGCAGATCTCTCGCACATCAACGGGTTGGCTGAGAAGAGCCCAGAGCGGGAAACAAGCTTCCTTGGCTGTGACATGCGCGGGGTGATCCTCGATGGCGCACGGCTCAACGGTGCCGTGCTGGGGCACCGACACACCTTCTTCAATCAACGTCCGCCGTATACGGCAACCGACCTGTCGGCTGCGAGCCTGCGGGGCACGCAGCTGCGCGGGGCGAATCTTCACGCGGTGAACTTCCAAGGGGCAAACGTCAGTGGCGCAATCTTCAGCGAGGCGAACATGACCGGAGTAAAGATGATTGGTGCGCTCATCATTGGCGCAGTCATGAATGGCGCGCATCTCAGGGCATCCGACTTCAGCGGGGCGCAGGGTGGCACCGCTGAGCAGTTTCAGGAAGCCAGCCTGATCTCCGCAAAGATGAATCACCACGCCATGTACACCAAGCCCGCCCGTCTACCCGAAGAGATTGCACAGGCCTGGGTGCTGGAGGCGCTAGAGAACGGCGTCGCAGCGCCCGGTCCTGGTAAGGGGCGATAGAGTGACGCGGGTAAACGCACCACGGCTCGGCGTTGGGCTCGCCCTTTCGGCAATCGATGAAGGCTTCCAGTGGAAGAAGAAAATTAAAGACGAAGGCGATGCGACCGCCGCAGACTTCATGCGTGGTGGCCCCTACACCCTTGGGTACGCCGTGACGATGTTCCAGAGCTCACACAAGCACCGTGAGGCATGGCAGCCAGCTCTCCATAAGGAGCGCTGGCTGCACTTGACACCTACGGGCATCTACTTCGATTTCCACCCGAATTCAAATAGCCGGTTTCATGCGGGATCGTTCTTGCGACCCGATGGCACGGTGGGGGGCTTTCGAGGTGCCCATTACGCGCCTCTCTTCTGCCTGGGCTGCGGTCGGGCCGACCTACGAGAGAACGAGGACTACGCCTGCATCCAGGCATTTGAGGTGCCCCGCCGCATCTTAAATCTAGTGCCGAGCAATCCAGGTTGGGCAGTTTCTCGACGTAAGGAGTTCGCTGAGCACCGCAAGCGCCTCCGAGCCGAGGAGCGCCGCAAAGCTGAACTCGCTGCGGCCGCCAAGGCGACTCGTGAAGCGGAGGCTGCCGCCCGTGAGGCGGCACTCCGTGCCCACTACGACGCTCTAGAGGCTCAGCGAGCCCGTGAGGCGGCCCGAGGACCGTTTGAGCGTGCAGCTCGCGCAGTGGGCTCCCACGTGAAGGAGCTCGCCTTGTGGATGCTCTTCTTTTTCTTGATCGCGATTGCGAGTCGGGGCATTTGATGGGCACTGAGATGTTTTTGTGGAAGAACCGTGACAGGTATATGGCATAGATCTCACCTCAGAAAACCTGACAACACCTGGTCGGCGTCTGCATGAAACCACGGGAAGCCACGAATGTGATCCATCGTCGTATTGACTACTGGAATCGCGTATATTCAGCGGAGAAAGTCATGAGGGAGGCTCGCTTTTGACCAAAACTGTCAATCTACCTTTGGCTCTTTCGGCTGCTGAAATCAAGGATGCTCACGATCGTTTGCGAATTGCCGGCGCACCGATCCTAGACGCGCCGTGGGAACCAGATGATTTTGGCAAGCTTCTCTATCAAATCAATGAGATATCTAGCAACCAAGTTGGCCCAAGGGAACAACAAATTGCGTCACGGCTCATTCACGCCGCGGAACAAATTCTTCTTGAAGCGGGTATTGGTAGAGATAACCCAGGCACGACTACCGATGATGAGAACGAAAGCGACCGACATGATGAGCTTAAGGAATCACTTGAGTCTGCCATTGTCAAAATTTCTGAAGGCGGACTTCAAGGAGGTGAAGAAAAGTTTGGCCAAGATTATGTACCGACCACAGACTCTAGTCGCGGAGTACTCTGGAATCTTGTGGCATGGGCGATTGAGCCTTTGCATAACGCAAAGGATGAGAGGTTGTGGTACATCGCATCTGCCCGGATTGGGCTGTACGGTCCCCCTGAGACTCTAGATTCTATTGGTTCATATCTTGGCATTACGCGTGAACGAACGAGACAGCTGGAATCAATGATCCACGCGGCAATAGATCAGCCTAGCGAAGGCGAATGGAGTCATGAATGGATGGAAAGGGCAACCCACGTGTGGAGTGCTGACTGTTCAGAGTTTGCGCTCTGTTTCGATTCAGCTATCTATTTTGGATATGAATCCATAGAAGATTCAGGCGCCATGCTTCCAGTCATTGGGGAGCTTCTTCACAAGCACGAGGCGGTCAATGATGTTTCTGAACTGGAGCTGTGGGCACGTGCCAAGAATTGGCTCGATCTCGATGACCACTCAGATCTACTGAGTAACGCGTACCGAGCTATCTCGCGAGGTGAGCGACGAACGGTAATGGTGCCCGGAGCGGAAGCTCTCGCAAAGGTTGTGAGGCTCTCTCGCCAGGCTTTGCGGCACAATGGCGCTGTTGATGTCGCACGCATAGCTGCTGCGGGAGATGTACCGGAGACGGCTCTGCTGCTGGCCCTTGGACGAGATGCTGAAATCACTCACGTCCCTGGCACCAGTTGGGTTGCGGCGCTAAGTGATTCGCAAGGGTCACTCCGAAACCGCATTGGCAAGTTGCTTTCAAATGCTGGCCCACTTGATGCAGAAACTGTCGCTACGTGCTTGGGTAAGCCTCGCCCTGGAAGGGAGTCGTTCGCTACCGTACTCCCGTCTTTCGTGGTGGCCGCAATTCTTGACCTTACCCCTGGAGTCGCGCGTGAAGCGACAAGCTCGACACAACCAACGCGCTGGCTCTGGACGCTTCCTAGAATCTCGCTCGGCGAGGTATCAGACGCCATTCTGTCTGCGCTTCGCAAAATCCCATCACCATTTTCGCGCTCCAGCGCATACGAAGCTTGTGTCGCGGTAACTCAGGTTTCCGTAGATGTGTTTATTGGGGGACCCTTTTGCACCACAGTTGGAAGGGACGCCCACCAGCTGATTGGAGACCAGAAATGACATCGAAGAAGCAAATCTCGAAAGAAGACTTGCGTGCTGGATCGTTTTACGCGTGGACTCCTGCTGGGTATGCCGGCGAACCAATCACTAGGCTGCTTCCTGTTTCGAACACACGAGGCATTCGAATTGCGACCAGGGTTGACAAGAGCATCGCACTCGTAGTTCTTTACGATACCAACGATCAGAGTGAATGGCCTAATGAATTTAATGAAGAAACAAAAATTTTGACTTATTTCGGCGATAATCGCGATCCAAATAAACCTTTCGATTCAAAGCCGGGAAACGTTAGACTTCAAGAAGCCTTTGGGGTACTTCATGACCAGCTTCTCGATCGAACCCAAATTCCCTTGTTTCTTTACTTTAAGAAATCAAAAGTTCAGTCTGGAGTCAACTTCGTTGGCTTATTTGTTCCTGGTGGTAGAAATATACCAGCCGGTGCCGATCTATTTGTCGTGCAGAATCCATCAAACATTTGTGCGAAGTTCACAAAACTCGACGCCGCCACGGTGTCACGGCAGTTTTTAGATGCATTTTTGGCGAGTCCGACAACGAGCTTTGCCCCGAAGGCCTACGTGGATTGGGTTGAGGAGGGATGATGCAAGTATCTCAGTTTACGAAACCAGTCGTATGGACCTTTGGAGAAATTCGAGACGCTTTAATTGGCAAAGTCGTTGATGTCCAAGGAAACAAATACCTTGTGGAGGTACCTAGATTTCAAAGAGGTTTTGTTTGGAAACCGGCCAAGCAACGGAAGCTGATTGAATCAATTCGCGACGGATACCCTATTGGAGCATTGGTCATGTGCAGAGTTGGAACTAGAGAGGTAAACGGAGAGACCGTTACCCTATTCCATTTAATCGATGGGCTTCAGCGCTCGGTGACAATTAAGGAATATCTTCAGTCTCCTCTGAAGTGGGTTGAAGGTATTGCCAATCAGATTGCCCCTAAAGAGTGGATGGAAGAGTTGATTTCCTTCGTTGAGGCAGGATCAGATCGAATTACTGTGGATGAAATCCGAAACGAAATCTGTGCCTGGATGGAAGAAATAGGCACGTTTGACAAAAAGAAGTTAACGCAGTTTGCACTCTGGGAGCACATCACCACCAAGCTTTCGGCCGGCAACTCCATTCCGCTCTCCTCCCGTGCAGCGTCGATCCTGCAAGATGTCATTGTTGAGGCGGAAGCACAAACTGCGCTAGATGATCATGAAGTGCCAGTGCTACTCTTCAGTGGCGACGCGGCGCATACGCCAGAGATTTTTGATTTGTTGAATCAGCAAGGTCAGAAGCTGTCCACTTATCAAAAACTAGCCGCAGTGTGGGTGACCGATGAAATTTACCCGCCTTCGATAAATCCAGAGGTGCTTCAATTCATTAAACGTAGACAATCTGGCTTGGCTAAAGAGGGCTACGTTCTTGAAGGAACATCTTCACTAAGTTTGTTCGACTATTTGAACGGATATGGGCACCTCCTCTCGACCAAATATCCCGGCCTATTCTCTTCAAGGAAAGAGACGGAGGAATCCCCTCATGGCTTTTACCTCGCGGCCCTTTGCAACTACGTTCGATTGACCAGTCATGAGCTTAAGGATCTACCTAGGCACCTGGAGAATGAAAACAATGTGTTGGACCTAAGGGCCCTGGAAGAAACGGTGGCTCAAGGTGCAGCCCTAATGACGGACGCCATAGAACCCTGGCTCCACTTCGCAATTAGAAGCAAGAAGACTCAGGTGGGCACAGCGGATAAGCCGGTTCTTACCGATTTGCAGGTTGCGAGCCTTGTGGCCTGGGGCTCTATGCGGCTAGGTATGTCTGACGCCCCAGAGCGAGACAAACTCGTAAGGTCCTTGCGCAGACGAATTGTTGCTGAAGTGCTTGATGAAACATGGAAGGGTGGCCCGGTCGATGCCCTTGCTTTCACAAGAGTTTGGGCATCTGGTTCGACCCGTCAAGATCGGATTCTCAATCTTACCTACGAACGCCCAGTACCAGATGCCGAATTTGAATCTGAACTCGACAAATGGTTCAACAGCCAACTTACAGAGGGTATTGGAAGCAGAGCTGGAATCACCGACCGGCAAAGGTTAGTCCTGAAGTTGATCGCCGCTTCTAGCGCTAAATACTTTCAACAATTTTCAATCTTTGACATTGACCATCTTATTCCTGTAGCAAAATTGCTTAAACTTCAAGGTAAAGAAGCTTGGCCAATAAACTGCATCTCTAATCTAGGTCTATTGCCTGATTCGCTGAATAAAGAAAAAAGTGACAAAACTTTTTATGAGTGGTTTTCGCAGCAAAAAAAGGCAAACGAATCACCAGAGATTTATAGGGACAATCGGATTCGCGCACTAGCCACCTCGGCAATAGTGGACCCTACACTTTGGGATATATCAACATACTCAGAAAGCAGACCGTTTCGTTATTCAGATTACGAAAGAATCTTAAGACTTCATTGGAACAATCAGAAAAAACTCATTATAGAATCTGTTCGGTAAACTTTAGGTGAATAAGCTAGATGCATGGTCCGAGTTTCTTGAAGGTGCAGACCTGCGAAAGAAGCAGGAGCAAGCGTTTCGGGATAGTGTCAGTGAAAGCCAGGTTGTACTCCTTATCCAAAGCCTGGAGGAATGGCCGGACCGGAGGGCACTTCTTAAACTCGGTCTCACTAGCGACGAGATGAGGCAGTTTTGGTCTAACCGCGGAGATGCTGAGCTGACCGCACTAGCCGAAGTTGTAAAGAGTTACAAAACCCCGTCGAAGTTTACCGCCGCCGTGATGCGAATTCGATTTAGCGAACCCATGAATGCTAATGCCCTATTTAATCGCATAATTCGTGGTCATAGAATCATTCGGCATAACTATGAGAGCGTAACCTCACCAAAACTGAACGAGGTCAAGAGAAAGCTTGAGGTAATTCTCGAGCGATATGGTGCCGCTGAGCAAGAAGGCAATTTGACGGAAATGAAATCGATAATTCTCCAAGAAATTCCACAACTCCAGGTCGAATACACGATTGAGACTCTGCGACTCGGTTTCCCGGTGGAGGCAAGGAAACTTCCAGGTCTAGAGGGACTTTTCCCAAGTGTCGAGGACGGGCCGGAATACGCAACCGGGTAGCCAAACATGCAATACATGAGTATCATTCGAATATAGGCAACCTTGATCAGTGGTAGGAGGGGAAATGTCGAAGTACGGACTTACGTTACCGGCGGTCAGAGGCAAGCAGGGTGACCGCGAGTTCTATCTGCTTAGTGTTCCGAATGCCGTGCTGAACAATTTTTTCACTATAAACATGGATCCGCCGGAGGAGAAAAGCCAGCGGCAACTTGACCCCAAACACGCAACAGATATCAAAACCTATTTGCTTGAAAATCGCCGCGATTACGTACTGCCGACTGTCGTCTATGCCGTGGACAGCGAGTGTAGGTTCCAACAAATTGGTAAAGATGATGCAGATATTGGCACACTGACAATCCCAGCCGGAACAAACATGCGTTCATTAGACGGACAGCACCGGCGACAAGGCCTAAACGAAGCCATTGCCGAGGACCCAACATTTAGTACCGACAACACATCAATATTGATCTATGTTGAACCGAGTATCCAGAAGCGTCGTCAGATGTTCAGTGACATGAACTCGACGCCGAAGATCGTAAATAAGGGCCTCAACATCAAGTTCGATTCCAGGAACCCATTCAACTTAGCTAGCGTTCGACTGAACGCGGATCATCCGCACTTTGCCGGCATGTTCGAAGAAGAGGCTAAGCGTTTGCCGGCAGATAGCGATAAGTGGTACCTGCTTTCCGCGCTACATGATTCGTTGCAGCGATTAGTTTCTGGATCTTCGGGACGCAAGAGTTTGGCGAATGGATACACCGAGCAAGATATCTACAACATTGGCAAAGAATTTCTGGATTTACTCTGGGATGCGCGTCAGGAGTATCGTGACGTAAGCGCAGGAATTACCTCAGCTGCCGATATGCGTGCTCGATCGATCTTGTTCTGGGGTGGCGGTCTGCGAGCTGTAGCCGGTGCTCTCTGGACTGCGCGTATCACAGATGGGAAGCAGAGCATTGAGAGCTACAAGAGCCAGGTCGAATACTTGAATCTTGCAGCAAACAATCCTGTTTGGGTGAAAATTGGCTTCATGGCGCCGGGTAGAACTACGCCATTGGAGAAGCACGCAACTTTAAAGGCGGCTGGAGACGAGATCTATCGCCAGATGGGTAGACGTTGACTCAATTCGATGAAACCATTCTCGAGGGACTACGGAATGGCGGATGGCAATTTCAGAAGTACTTAGATAGTTACCGGCTCGGCCAAACCGATAGCCGGTTCCTCATTGCACTTTCAACAGCGACTATTCCGGAGCGGCTCGATATTGGTCCCCGATGGCACCTCACAATCGACCTAGGTCCTGGTAACCCAAGCGCAGAAGATGAAGCAGCGTTGATGCGCCTGCCGAAACTCGACACAGCGATCATGCGTGGTCAAGAACATCGCCCGCCACAGTACATACGATGGGCACCGTTCTCGTCGCATTACGCGAATGCCGAACCGAGTCGGGTTACAACCTGGGTGCTTGGAGCGATGGGTACCATCTCAGAGAGGCTACTTATCGATCCTACGGAATTCGTGTTAACGACTGAAATATGGGCCGCTGACTCCCCAGTCACACACACGCCTGAGATCACCGCGGCGAAACCTGCACTAAGTGATGCAGTCCGTAATGTACTCAATTCGATTCCTGATATTGCCCAGAGAGTCACCACCCTAGACGTACTCATCGAACAAGGTATTGCAAGTGAGACTGAGGGCAAGGAACTTCGAGCAGAGTTGCTGCTTGAGCTGCACGACCCTGCCGCTATCGAATCAGTTGTGCTCGCTGGGGGCTTGATAGAGCCAAAGATGGCAGAAGACTTCATCATCAATTTCTTAACTAGTCCACACGACATAAGCAAAGACGCACTCAGAAGCGTGTGCAGCGATGAGGGTCTTTGGATCAATAAGGCGTTTACTGCACGTCTCTTGCGCACTATTGATACCTGTCGATTACATGATGCACTTTCTGCGCTGTTCCTGTATTCAGTAGATTTTGCGCCGTCATCGATAGCTTTCCGTATCGGTATGAGGGCTGTTGAAACTGTGACGAAAGATACTGGGTTCGATGAAAGAATACGAATTGTGGAGGTGGGCACGAAGTTATCAGGTGATTGGGCAGATCAGTTGGTTTGCGCTGCTCTCGACCGAGGTTTGATTCGTGCGGCAGAGGCCTGCAATTCGAAGGTAGTAGCAGAGCTCCTTGGCCGAAGTACTAGATCCACGAATGAGCTTGTCCGGCAGGTCCTACTCAAGGCCCACACAGACGATGCCCTAGCAGTCGTGGTCCTGTTGCTTGAGGTGCCGGATTCACAAACGCAAGTTGATTCTCTCGCCAGGCTAATTGTATGGCTTGAAAACAAGGCTGACATGAAGAAGTTTCGACATGATCATCTTCCAACGTTGCTCGACGCGATTGAGAAGATTGCCGAACTTCAATCAGATTACCCACTGGGCAATGCGAAAATGAAAGTAGTGACGGCTGTTCGCAGTATCAAGGAAAGATTTACCAATCCAGAGAGTACTGAGATCTGTAATAAGCTTCTTGCACTTATTGAACCGACGCCACACGACCAAATTGCCGCGGACACACTGTCGGAAGCAATCACTAAAGCAAAGAATTCTCTAGAAGGCCAAAGATTCGTCGTAGTGGGGGGGCGCCCACCTGCCCACCTAGATAGTCTACTGGCGGCATTCGGTCTTTCTGCCGCGAAAAGTATTCATTGGATTCGCGCGAGTCGGGACAAAGCGCCGACTCGCGATGAAGTTTGGGCTCCTATAACCGGAGGACGGTGTGTTGGGGTTCTTAATGTATTGGACTGTGGGCATAGAACTTCAGATTTAGCTAAACAAGCGTGTGAGAGTGTGGGGGTCCCGCTGGTGCAGGTTAAAACCAATTCGCGTAGGGATCTACAATCCGGACTAATCAGGCTTGCAGCGTCGCTAGGGGGTTCGTAATGGCATCGCAGGTGGTGAATGGTAAAGGGTTCGAATGGGTGGTCGCCCAGTCAGCAGCTGCGCGGCTTGGTACCAAACCTACACCTAGCGACGAATTGGTCTATGCAGCAGCCTGCTATCAGAGTTTGTCAGATGCAAAAAAGTCGCAGCTTCGAAAATGTGCTGAGCGTTCCCTTGAGTATATTTTTGCTCAGGAGTCCATTTCTGCCGATAGAACTTCTCGCGTATCACTTTTGCCGGACGCGGCCGGCAAGAGTGGGGACGTGCGCGACGTCGTGATTGATCTTGGCTCGCGCCAGGTGGGAATTTCATGCAAAACGAACCACGAAGCATTCAAGCATCAAAGGCTTTCTGGATCGATAGATTTCGTTAAGGAATGGGGGCTTGGTGCAGGTTGTAGTTCTGCCTATTGGGAAGCGATTAAGCCGATCTTTGCTGAGCTTCGAAACATCAGGGATAAATCACAAGGGAATGCTACCTGGGCGAGTATTGGGGAGTATCAGAGCAAGTATTACTTGCCGGTCTTGCGGGCCTGGAAAGACGAGATGTTGCGGATTTCTGATCCTACGGCACCAAATGTGACCAAAGTAGCCCAGGGCTTATGCCGTTACATCATTGGACGTGTTGACTTCTGGAAAGTCGTTGCTCGTCCTAAAGAAGTCAAACTTTTCGCATTCAACTCTAACAAATCTCTTGCTACCAAAAAAACTAGGCTACCTGATCGAATCCTTGGGATAGACGATTTTGATGGTAGCCAGTATTCGTTGTCGGTGCGCATGAACGAGGGGTATCAATTCAATTTCCGCATTCATAACGCAAGCAGCAAAGTTGAGCCTTCATTGAAGTTTGATGTTCAGTCGCACGGGCTCCCGCCGCAGATACATCAGCACGATATTTCGTTATAACTTCTGTGCGGGCCTTCCAGATGGAATCCTGCCGATTGCAGGGATGTCCATCTCTGTAAGTGGGGCGAGGTAGTTGAAAACGGCGGTCGCGATGTGTTCAGCTAACTTAACTGGCACGGCGTTGCCTACCATCTTGTATCCGTTTACTATCTGTGTGTATTCAAACTTGAAGCTGTCTGGAAACGTTTGGACTGAAGCGGCCTCTCTCACTGTTAGACGACGCACGAGACCTTTCTCCTCGGCTCCCGGCGCGAATTCAAATCTGTCTTTTTCAATTTTTATCATCTTGCCTGCATCCGGATGTATTGGGGCATGTCTGGCTGTGGCCTGTACCGTGAATGAAGGCTCGCTCCAGTCACGCACGCGATTCCGAGACAGAAAAATTGGGGAAAACCCGCCCTCCATCCATTCGTTTTGATTCGGGCTCCGCTGAGCTGGGTTGAAAGGTTGCGCTGAATCAGCCCATTTTCTGATTGCTTCAAGAGTTTTACGTGGCTTAATTGGCGTTGGAAATTTGAACGATTCAGTTAATGGTAAATCTGATCTGAATCCGAGGAAGATAACTCGCTCGCGGTCTTCTGGAACCTCATAATCAACTGCATTTAGTTTTGAGTAGAAGACGTTGTAGCCCGAAACGCGGAACTCCTCAAGGATTCGATTTAGTGCTTCTTGATGTCGATTAAACAAGATGCCAGATACATTTTCAGCCAGGAAGAATGCTGGTTTTAGAAGACGAAGAATGCGGATATATTCAAAGAAAAGTTGACCTCGTGGATCTTCTGAACCCCGACGGGCACCTGCTTCTGACCAACTTTGGCACGGTGGCCCTCCAAGAAGACCTGCAATCGCGCCTTGCGGCCCTGCCGATGGCAGGAGACTATGGGATCCGTCATCAAGGTCGTCAGATGTTAAGTCTGTGATGCTTCCTTCTACTAGTTTGGTGTTTGGAAAATTGGTGCGGAAAGTTGGAGTTATAGCCTTGTCGTATTCATTCGCCCACACAACATGATATGCCTTGCCGCCTAAGGAGGACTCAAACCCTAAGTCGAGGCCCCCAGCACCGGAAAAGAGTGAGGCAATTCGGAGTGGTTGCTTTCTTGACATGCGATGATTCTAGACGACCGCGTGACAACTGTTTGGCGCGATTGTCGTAAGCCAGCCTTCTAATTGACCACAAGCGGCTACTCGGCAGTGGTGGGCAAAAGGTGGACGGAATGGTTGTCGTTTATGCGGGTTGCCGCACCCAGAAGCGCTCAGGACTTGTTATAGCGTTGACTATCGGGCATCAAGCGTTCGAGTCGTTACCGTAGTTGATTCTCCCTCGCACCCCAGCCACGATCCAGGGAATGACCTCGCTCAGGGCGGCGGACCAGGTGGGGGGCATCTGGCTGGCGTTCGGGGGGAGTGGGGTGTCGGCCTCGCCGGTGGCGACGGCGGTGGCGGCGTGTACGAGCTGGGTGGCGATCTCGTCGACGGTGGCAGGGGCGGCAAAGATGCGTGGGGAGATGGCGCGCAGGCTGGCGAGGTCCTTATTGGCGAAGGTGTTCGTTACGGCGAAACCACCGGTGCGGGCGATTTCGCGCACCGGGTAGCCGCTCACCGGCGAGATTGATAGGGCGAGTACAACCGAGGAGCGGCGCATGAGGGCTGCGTATTCGGTGAAGTTGTTCCACGGGTCGTTGATCAACGTTTGACCGGCTCCTAAATCAAACGCGGGGAGTGGCGCACCAATCGACCGAATCTCCCACTCACTGGCGCGCAGCGCACCTCGAGC
>JACCDP010402316.1_pt1 | contig 11790 bp, 6 predicted proteins | sample 7445841 | NCBI WGS metagenome assembly JACCDP01 (sample SAMN15323441, study PRJNA562643) | freshwater metagenome | isolation source: river surface water | place: USA:Blue River Watershed | collected 2017-08-17
ATGGTATCGTCTGCGTGACTAAAGTCGATGATGGTGTCTCTATTTAATTTAGTATGAAGAGCGGTATTAAAGACAAAGGTGTCATTGCCACTCCCACCTGTGAGAAGATCAAGGCCTACACCTCCATGTAAAGTGTCATCACCTCCCCCACCATTGAGGGTGTCGTTACCTAAGCCGCCATTGAGGGTGTCGTCACCGAGAGAGGCCAGTAATGTATTCGCGAGAGTATTCCCGGTTAAATCAGCATCCTCTAATCCTGTATAGGTAAGATTCTCAATGTGATTGAGTGATTGAATGGAATATGTATCGAGCGTGGTTTGAATCGTATCAGTCCCTGCTTTGGCAAGCTCGGTCACATTATCTGATGCACTATCTACAATATAAGTATCGTTGCCACCTCCCCCTAACATCAAGTCGTCACCCATGCCGCCATTGATCACATTCTGAAATCTACTCCCTACAATTGTGTCGTTATAATTTCCTGCAATAATATTTTCAATATTTTGAAGCTTGTCATTACCAATACGAGACGCATCTCCTCCTGCAGTTGAAGTCGCTGTGCCTAATGTTAAATTGACTGTGATGGCTGCAATGGCCGATGCATATTTAACTGTATCAACGCCATGACCCCCGTTATAGGTATCATCGCCCAAACCGTTCCCACCAACAATCACATCATCACCCATTCCTGCATTGACGGTGTCATTACCATCCCCGCTGATAATTTCATCGTTGCCTAGGCCGCTTATGACATTATCGTTTCCATCCAGGCTATAGACCACGTCATTGCCATTGGTGCCATTGATTAGGTCATTGGTATCAGTCCCAGTGATATACGCCAACTTCATCACAAAACCATTTTTACCTGATCCATCTATCGCTATTTGATCATTGATATTTTTGTCGGTTGCCCCTACCGCAAAAATATGGCCAGAGTCATTCGCGGATAAGCCGAGGACGTCCCCTGTAGTGGCAGCGTATACTTCTGACCACAATAAATCGCCATCTCTATCGAATACATTGATATAAGGTTTAGCGTCCGTATTTTCTAATGCGGTCGCGCCATAAGTTCGGTCAGTATAACCGCCAACATAAATATTGCCATTCGAATCAATAGCTAATGATTGAGCAGCATCATCGTTGGATGTTCCAAATTCCTTTATCCAAATTAAGTTACCATCTTCATCATATTTGGCTAAAAATGAATCTGTGCTCAAGCGATTCGGGACACCACCCGGACTTGATGCATTATCTTGCACCATACCCGAAGTGTAACCGGCACCTAAAATTTCGCCAGCAAAACCTGTCACATAAATATCGCCTAAATTGTCTGACGCAATCGCATTCACCTCGGCGCGAAGCGAGGCCTCGATATGCTTTTGCCAGATTTTATTTCCCAACATGTCATACTTGGCTATAAAGCCATCCGCGTTATGACAGCCCGCAATATAAAATTGATTATCGAGGTAGATGGAACCGATCGAGGCAGTCGCCGGAACCCCCCCTTCAATCGAGGTGTCTTGCCAAAAACCTGAGATTGAGGCGCCATTGGATGAGATGTAGTCGTGACTTAAAAAGGCAATATAATGCCGAGGCCACATGCCATTCGAGCCTGTAATTAACACATCCCCACTCGGAGATACAGACATAGAAAAAGGCGCGAAGTCGATATTGATTGACACTGCATTTAAGAGGTTGCCATTAGGGTCATACTTAGACACTAGCACTGAAGAAGCGCCTGCACCTCCAATAGGCTCCCGAGAGGCATAATAATAGCCATCAATTCCGGTGAGGACGTACACATTGTTGAGTGCGTCCGTGCCAACAGCTGCTGAGGCATCATAACCTGACCCTCCCTGAGTTACTGTCCAAAGAAGGCTGCCATCGGAGGAATACTTCGCGACATACCCATCGGCGTTTCCTTGATTGACATTTCCATTGAGGTTTCCGTTGGTATACCCTGCTACTAAGACATTACCTAGTTTGTCTGTTGAGGTGCCATAGGCGGCATCTTGCGAAGTCGTTTGATTAAGCGAGGTCCATAAAGTCGTGAAAAAATCACTAGCGGGCATTTGTTATATATCTCACTAAATTTACTTTTAATAAAGTATATCGCTAATTCAAATAACTTTTTAAAATGAGTCGATATTTGATGGCGAGTTTTTCAATGCTAAAACTATGGCCTGCAGACTTGATCAATGTGGAACGCTTGGAATTTTTCTGTGTATAGGCTTCGTTTAGCTTCGTCACCGCGCTCTTAATGTTAGGCTCGGCCCACCGTGAGCCAAGCGTGTAAGGGTAGTCTCGTGGGTTGGCGGGAATTTCATCCCAATCGACGAGGCGTGCATTATCTTCGGTTAAGAAATCACGCGGCCCCGAATAATTGGTACTTATCACCTCAAGCCCATGTTGCATGGCCTCTACCAAAGTCCTTCCAAAGCCCTCGCTACGATGTAAAGAAAGATAAGCATCTGCCGCCTCATAGAGATCTGCTAATTCAGAATCATCCATACTTTCACTTAAGATTCTAATCTTAGGGTTTCTCGGAATCCAATCAAATAGAGTCCGATCCACCTGCTCCCAACGATTAATTTTTAAAATCAAATAAGCGTTTGGAAGATTTTTAGAAAATTCAAAAAAAGCATCAATGGTAGCGCGAGGATTTTTTCGCGTTAAAGTTGATCGAACATCAAACATATAAAGCACCACAAAAGCGTCGTCTGGAATATCAAGCTCGCGTCTGAATTGACGGCCTTTTCTTTTCACATTAATGACAGGCAAAGGAATGGTAAGTATTAACTTTTGTGCTTTTTTAAAAAAAGCCTCTTGCACAAATTTTGTGGGCACCCAAATATGATCGACGATATCAAGGGCATCTATAAAGGCGTCAGGGAAGTCTGGCAGTTCCCATAAAAAATAACCTACCTTTAATTTAGGCTCATTAAAAAGCTGTGGTTGAGCTTTTTTAAGCCTCAAGCATTCCATAGGTGACATAAAAAAGAAACTGACAGAAAAAGTTTCGGGGCTTAAATGTTGCCAAGGATACTTGACCTTCCCTTGACTTTCAGTTGGGATATCAATGATTGAGTAAGGAACGCTTAAGTAATCGAGCATCGCTGCAAATGAGCGTAGATCTTCACCCAGCCCTGTAGGAGAAGTCGCATAGCCAATTAAATTGAGTCCTTTCAACATAAAATTGATGTGATCATTTAAAAAAAAGTTAAATGCGCTAGAAAGTTATCCATATCGCGAGTCAAGGCAATGATTCTACTCGAAAATAATCCATTACTTTATTATCCCAGTTAAAATAGCATTTGAAAAAAAATTACCTTATCTTAAGAGTGATGACGTTAAAAAATATACGATATATTCTTCTCCGCTGTCTCTTGGCGTCTTGTCTTATCTCAACGAGCTCCCATGCAAGGACCACATTGAAAGACTTGAACTCCATTGAATCAGATCCTGTTCTGGAGTCATTGTCTGACTTTACAAAAAAAGAGCCTTATTTTATCGAAAACAGAGCTCACGCACATTTCTTGGCTACTCGTTGCAGCGCCCTTTATCTCTCGCTACAAATACAACTCAGAGCATTCTCGAATGACAAAGATTTAAAAAGTACATTAGAAGATATTAAGCATAAAGCTTACATTTTTGACAAAAGTCGGCGTTATCTCGGTAACGATCCATTGCACGACGAACCCTCCTTTGCATCGCAAGGTAAATATTTAGAGTTTTACGCGAGCCACATCATTAAAAATTGGAAAAAAAATAATGATATATTTCGGGGAATAATCAATGAGGATTATGACGTCTGCGAAGATCATTTTCTTTACTACGAGAAGCTCACCAAGAACCTATCTAAAGAAATTAGGTACAATAACTCAAGATAAGGCACGCTAGTCAGGATAAGGCTCACCTTTTAAAGGCTAAATCACAGAGCGAACCCAGGGTTGATAGGTTAGCTCATTCCCGCTACCTTCTTTTTTTCTTTAAAAATCGTTTGTCTGGTTTTTTATTTTGCGAAGAAGGTTGAGTTTTTATCTCAGGAATTTCTTTGGGGACCTCGTCATCGAGTTTCTGATTATTTAAACCTTCATCCACTGAAGTAGCGCTAGCAGAAGAGCCGTTAGGAGGTTCTGATACTGCCGATTGCTCTAATTCTGCGACCTTGGCTTCTTTAGCTAACTTTTCTGCTTCACTAATAATCCGCCTTAATATTTCCACTGCACCTGAGGCTAAGAGCGCCCAATGATCCCATGGACGCTGGATGATCACGCCCTCGTCTTCGAGTTTTTTGATCGCAAAAGGGATGCTACCAATTAAGGATATAAGCATTGATCGATCTTCGGCGCTCATTTTCGACCATACATCAAGATCAAAGAATTGCTTATTTAAATCAAAACGAAGTTCCATCTTAGAACCGAAATCATCCACTGATTCTTCAAACCAACTATCAAAGGGCGCACGTGAATTTGCGATCTTTGGAATTTCGAATTTAGGATGTCTCGAAAAGCCGCCAGGCTGAATGTTGGCTCCAGCAAATCGAATTTCAAAGCTTGGCCATGTGTAACGTCCAAACATCGCGCCATTAAATTCAAGCCATAAATGTTCATAATCCGGATTCACTTGCTCTCGTTTTAATTTCACTTCATCAAAACGGAATACAGCGGGTAAAGATTTAAAGTCGGCGACGAGAGGTGTGAGTGTCTGACGCCAAAAAATAGGATCAAAGAAATCAGGTAATTTTTGATTGCGTGAAGTTTTTTTGGGTGACTTAAAAAATTCTTCTGTTGCCCTAAGTGCTGCGACCAGATATTGCCAGTGTTTTCTCGGCATGTTTCGATATAAAGCCAAGGCTTTTTGAGCGTTTGGCTTGACCAGTGACCTTGGTATTAATCGGATTGGATCATTGGGGGTGGCTTCGCCACTCGGCTTATCTATGATCTCGATACCGGGCATTCCATCTTCTAGAAATGTAGTGTAATCAAATTGAGGCATATATTCTTGCGCGATCGTAATATCTTTGACGCGCCAATCAATTCTGGGTTTATTTGAGACTGTATCCACTGATAATGGAAGGATTGATTCATAGTCTAAATAAAGTGGGTCTCTTTCTTCAAGACGTCGCCATCGTGTTTGTAATAATTCATTTTCACGTTGCAATTTTTGGTGTTCTAAAAAGTGATGCTCAAGCTCTTCTTGCACTTGGTGAAGCTGAAGGAGTAGTAATTCATTCTCCTCCTGCACTTCTTTGAGTTGTCCATCGACCATTCTAGACAAGCTGTCTATTTTATTTTGCTTATCCGATACTAATTTTACTTGCTCATCGTGTTGCTGGGTGAGGAGACTCTTCTCTTGATTTAATGCGTGGATCGTTTGGTTAAGATTCACTCTATCTTGATCAAGTGCTTGTATTTTTTGTAAGCCTTCCCCATGCTCTTTTTCGAGTTGATCATATTTCTCTTGAAGACTTTTAAGCTTCCCATCTACAATCTGAGATAAACCATCTATTTTTTTTTGTCGTTCATCTGCAATACGCAACTGTTCATCGCGCGCTTCGGTAAGTTTTGTTTTTTCCTCATTAAGTAAGCCTTTATCTCGGATCAAAGAAGCGATGGTCTCATTTTGCAGAGCTCGCTCTTGCTCCAATTTAGCTTTCGTATCATCAGCAATGCTCTTCTCTTGTTTGAGTTGAGCAATCAGGTGATTGAGTGATTGTATAGATTCTTGTGCCGCTTGTTCTTTTAAAAAGATAGATTCTAACTCTTCCTGAACTTGATGTAATTGCAGCAGTAATAATTCAGATTCAGATTGAACTTCCCTTAATTTTTGATCTGAAACATGAGCTGTTTCTTGAAATGTTTTACTTTGATTTTCAAGATCTATAAGTTGTAATTGATTTTTTTCTTCTAATGTCGAAATGTGGTGTAATAGTTTTTCGACCTCTGCCTTCATCTCTTGAGCTTGCTTTAAACCTAGAACATAAAGCCTAGCATTCTCACGCTTAAGGTCCTCCACTTGTGCCAATAATTCTTTTTTTCCAAACAAGGTCATGAACGATTTCCAAATAAGAATTTCTGAGTTTGTATTATCGCCTCATCTGGAGGAATGCCACTAATTAAAAGTAAGTTTAGTAACGAGTTACCAAGAGCAACTGCGACCGATGCATACTCATTGCGCGTTTGATAGAGCGTATCAATACTATTTAAAACCTCTATTGTCGTCCTCACGCCTGCGATTGAACTTTTTTCATTAGCCTCCACACTTAGCTTGGCCGCTTCAACTGCATTTTTTTTATTTTTTAACGCCTCTCGGCCTAAGACAACAGATTCGTAGAGCTGATTGGTCAGCATTTTAGTTTGCTCTTCAACTTGCCGTCTTTGTTCAACAGCTTTTTCCTCATTGGCACCCGAAGATAAACCGCCAATCACTCTTGTTGCATCAAGAGGCATAGAAAAGTTCAACATAGTAATCTCATCATTAAAAATGGTCCCCCATCTTTTTGTTTGAGACACAGAAATAGTGGGTAGGATTTGATCTCGGAGTCGTTTAGCTTCTAAAACAGCAATTTCTTCAGTACTTCTTGCGGCAATAAGATTTGGATTATTTTCGAGCACCTTGACGAGCAGCGAATTAATTTCAAATTCGCCATTAAGTTGATGATCTTCCGGTAAGTCAAAGCTTTTAGCATCAATACTATTATTAGTAAGTGTCATAATTTGAATGACGGCATTACGTCTATTTATTTCTAAGTTGACGCCGTTAGCGACTGCTTGCTCAAAACGTACTTTAATATCTCTCTCGTCCGTAATCGTTCCAAAACCCAACTCAATGAGGCGTGCAATACGATCCAATTGTTTTTGAAGTGTGTTAATACGAATATTATTTGATTTAATAGCTTGATTTTGAGTAATTAAATTTGCGACCGCAGAATAAATTCTAGAGACCAAATCTTGCTCTTGGGTGATAAAAATTGCATCGGCAAACGTATCTCTTGGAGCGCCTTGTCTTAATTGATCAATCTTAGAAAAATCTATAACTGGCTGAGTGATAGATATTGAATTTAAAATATTGGCGCCATTTGTAAAAGAGTCTTGAAGGCTCATACTAAAACTTGGCGCGTAGGCAGAATATGCAAGTGTTGATTGAAATTTATTCAATTTCTTATCGGCCTCAGCGGAGCGAAACTTGGGATCATGAATTTTTGCTAGTTGATACATTCCTAATAGATTAACATCAGCAAAAACAAGTGTATTTTTTCCAAGAGAAAAAATACACATCAAGAAAAAACAAAAAAATAGTTTGCATGACTTTTGCATGATTATTTAAATGCCCAAATCACACGATCAGATATTGGCTTGACAAGCCAGCTCAAGAAGCTTCTAGTACCTGTTTTGATAACGACATCAACAGGCATCCCAGGTTTTATTTCTAATTGACCCAACATGACCAGACCTTCTTCGGTGGTTTCAATTTGCGCAGCATAGTATTCAAAATCAGGTTCCCCAGTTTTTGATTTATCCGGTAAAACTCGATCGGAACCTACTTTTATAACCTTTCCTGGAATGGTCGGTGTCGTCGCCGCATTAAAAGCAGTGAAATGTAAATCAACAAGCGCACCTATCTTCACTCGATCAATTACTGTCGCAGGCAATTTAGCATCGACGACCAGCTTAGTGTCTTGCGGGACCACTTCGGCTAATAATTGTCCGCTTGTGATAACTCCACCAATTGTAACGACCTTGAGGCCTATGACCGTCCCCGAGGCTGGCGATCTTATGGAGGCATGGGCCTCATCGAATTTTGCTGCCTCTAATTGGAGCTGGAGTGATTCTCGCTGTTTTTGGGCTTCCGCTAATTCCGTTTCAACTTGCTTAATGTATGTACTTTTGTAAGTATTAATTAAATTTTCTGATTCGAGTCGGTTGCGCATAGCTTGCTCGGCTGAGGCTCTTGGCACCAAGCCTTCTTTTGCTAGTTCACTTAAATTCTTTTCTTCTGTCACAAGGGACTGGAATTGAGATTGTCTTGCTTTTATTGTATCTATATATTCCTTACGGCGCGCCTTAAATAAAGCCTCTTGAGTGGTAGTTGCTTCTTTAATTTGATTTTGATTGATTAAGTCATGAAATACAGCAGGCCAAATAATTGATGTATTAAAACGCTCGGCTTTTAATCGTGCTTCAATTGCTAGGATAGAGATGTAATTTGACTCGATCGTCCCGAGTTGAGCCTGAAGTGTTAAAGGATTGATTTTAAAAAGCACCTGGCCTTCTTCGACAAAATCACCATCACTGACTAAAATTTCTCTAATCACCCCGCCCGTAGGATGTTGAACTGCTTTACGATATCCAGATACAACGACCTGCCCTTGAGCGGTTACTCCCGCATCAATCGGCGCATATATTGCCCATGCAAGAAACATAAAAAAACTGATAAAAAATATATAAGTTAACTTACGACGAATCTTTGAATCGTCGATAATAACAGGCTCTAATTGCGACTCTGTATCGGAATCAACTCCTTTATTTTTTTCAAAATCAGGCTGAACAGACTCTTCATTCAAAGTATCTGATTGAGGGTAGGTTTCTTGAGAGGAATGTATCGAGTCGGATATTTTTTCGTCAAGGGTAGATTTTTCGTGAAGGCCGTCTTGCGTCTCTTGATCTTTAATGTGATCAGAATCAGGGCTATCCCATGCCTTTACCCATGCATCCGCTTTGGATTCAATGATTTCTTTTTGAGAGCTGAGAGAGTCAGTTTCATTTACTTGTTGTGATTTTTTTTCACTCATTATGGAAATTCTAACATGTCAGAATGTAAGCTAGGCAACTTGAGAAGAGGGTGCAGGATTGGAGTCCGGGACCGGAACCCCTTGGAGATTTCGGATGCTTTCAAGTAAAACTTTAGTCGGCCCGAAACCGACCTGCAGCCCAGACCGCAAGACAAGAAGCTTATCTACCACGCCTACAAGTCTTGGTCGGTGTGTGGTGATAATAATGGTTGTCCCATTAATTTTAAGTTTATTGATAGCCTCGACTAGTTGATTCTCTCCAATTTCATCAAGATTTGCATTAGGTTCGTCCATCACAATATACTTAGGAAATCCATAACATGCCCGCGCAATTGCAATACGCTGCTTTTGTCCGCCAGACAATGCGAAACCACTTGATCCTAATTTGGTATTATATCCTTCGGGAAATGAGAGTATTTCTTCATGAATGCCAATTAATTGCGCTGCATCAATGACGCGCTTAGAGTCTGGTTTATTAAGTCTGGCAATATTTTCGGCAATTGACCCCTCATAGAGCTCAATATCTTGTGGCACATACCCTATTTGCGGGCCTAATTCGGCATGATCCCAATCAGAAATTTCTACACCATCTAATCTTACGTGGCCGGCTGCTGGCTTCCAAATACCTACTAACATTCTAACTAGTGATGTTTTGCCAGCGGCAATCGGTCCCACAATCGCCATGGCTTCGCCTGGTTCAATTAAAAAATCAATATTCACAATCACAGGTTTTTTAGAACCTGGGGGCACTGCTGCAGCTTTGTCAACGAGAATCTTTCCTATAACGGAGGGAAGTTTCATTTGCGCTTCACGCTCTGTATCTTCATTTAAAAGAGTATTAAGTCTCTCGTAAGATTGTCGCGCTGATACAATATCTTTCCAGTTAGCAATCAATCGCTGAATAGGTGAGACTGCTTTTGAAATAAGCATGGTAGCGGCAATAACCATCCCCCCAGTTATTAGATTATTCATTGCAAGCCATGCAGCTAAGGCCATTTGTAAAGATGGTAAGGCTTTTTGCAAGAAGCCTGATAAACCACCAGTGATGCCTGCGGCCTCACTTGCATTGACTTGCTGTGTCAAAAATTTACGATGTTTTTGATACCATTTCTGACGAATCGCTGGCAGCATGCCAAGCGCAAGGGTTGATTCAGCTTGGGTGAGGCTATCAGCGGCTGTTTTACTTGCTTCATCTTTGAAATCATTAGCCTCTTTTAAAAGTGGTCCTGAGATTCGATGGGTAGCATAAGCTGAAATTAAAATAAGCACAGATGATACAGCAGCAAAAATAGCTAAATAAGGATGAAATAGAGCTCCAATCACAATAAATATAATTGCAAAGGGGGCATCCATAAGTGTAATTAGAGGGCTTCCAGTAAAAAAATTTCTCAAAATGACCATGTCCCCTAATACTTGATGGACATTACTATTTTGTCGCAGCACATGCTTTCTGAAAGAAGCATCAAATACTTTTGCGCCTAAATCCCAATCTATTCTTAGTGAAAGATTAATAAATAATCGCGTTCGTATCCACTCTAGAGCTGACCAAAAAATGTATACGGCAATCACAATCAATGTCAAAGAAACCAGAGTGACTGCACTTCGGGCTGCAATTACACGATCATATGTATTCATCATATAAACGATAGGCGTCAAAGATAAAACATCTGTCACAAAGGTAATAACAAAGGCTAGGTAAAATGTGCGCCGACATTTTACTAATATTTCTTTGATTGGTTTTTTCGTTTGAAATGACATTAAACAAATTCTGGCGATTACTCACGCCACTGGGTGATTAGTTTATAGATGTGGGTATTTTAAATGTAAATAATCATATTCAGGGTTTTCAGTACCAATTAGATTAACATTGATAATTGCTCCACTTGTATTACCTATATGGGTTACTGAGTTAGTATCTCCTAATGGAACGTCAACTAATACATCAATCTCATGGATACCTAATTTAAATAATCCATCAATAATGGTTCTATCAATCTTACCATCATTATTTGATAAAGCATCAATCAAGCTATCATTCAACACAAGCGCCGTAGCTTTTTGAGATGCATTAAAGAGGGTTGTATTATTATTGATTTCTAAACTATTGAGAAGTGTTTTTACGTCATTGATCGCATTGATATCATTTAATGGCAAACCTAAATCTATAAACACCTTATCTTGTGTTTCGTTGACCGCAGTATAGTCTACATAGTTAATACCGAGGACTGCCATATCTCTTAATGAAGTGTTTAATGACGCATATGGTTCGTTTGCGGATTGATAAACCAATGAAATATTAGCCTGTGGTAAAGCTTGAAGCATTCCAGCATCAACGAGAGCTTTTGCAAGTTGATCATTAATCTTTACATTACCTTGATCTACTAAAATATTAAGAACACCAGCATCTAATAAAGTAGAAATTAATTGACCATACTGATTTGTGCTCGCGTATCCAGTTAATAAATCAATACCTGCTAAATTTGAATCTAAACTAATTGACTCCTCAGAAGCATCAGATCCTGATGCAACAATTTCAAAATTAAGAGCTTCATCGCCCTTATCATCAGATTGTTGAATGGATTGTAGCGAAGATAAATCAATCCAATTATCACCTTCGGAATCAAGCGCAGAATGAATTCTTAGACGGTCAATACCTGAAGATGTAAGGTAACCATAGATCGGATCATTTTGTTCGGGCAAGACCGCTCCTACCCCTAAATCAAGTGTAATACTTAAAGCTAAATCCTCAGCCTCACTTAAGATGCCGTCATGATCTGCATCCCCAAAAGTTGGCAAACTTCCACCTGCTAAAATATTTAACCCTTGATTGCCGAGATCAACTGTCGCTGACTGTCCACTGACAGAAATATTATCTACACCAAGTTTTTGTAGGTCTTGTAAACTGGTTTTAAGGTGAGTACCTTCGGCAGAAGCTTCCACTGTGATTTGATCATCTGCGCCATCTGCTTCTGAGAAGGCGAGTCCTGCACCCACTA
>JACCDP010480878.1_pt1 | contig 11789 bp, 16 predicted proteins | sample 7445841 | NCBI WGS metagenome assembly JACCDP01 (sample SAMN15323441, study PRJNA562643) | freshwater metagenome | isolation source: river surface water | place: USA:Blue River Watershed | collected 2017-08-17
ACCTTTCAGTGCGGCCAGTAACTCAAGCAATTCTGCTTTGTCTTCTGTCGCAATGGCGATTTTCGCCTCTAGGTTTTTGATTTGTTTTTCCAAGATTTCTTGGAATTTAGGGTCGGTGATTGTCATGTTCGTTTTTCCTGTCGGACAAGGCGATATGCGTTTTTGTCTTTGCGCTTCTTCTTACCTTGTGGGTTGTCGTTGTCGCCATCGAAGTTTTGCTTGAACTTCTTTTTGATTTTTTGAAAATTGTTTCCCTTGGAAAACATCGTATTACCCTATTTTGTCTGCGGCACCTAATTCAACCAATTCTTCTGCTTTCAACCATACATCAGATTCGGGCAGAAGTTTGCGTTTTACTGTTCTTGCGTCAAGGCCAGTATTCTCACAAAGCAAACGAACCATCCTGTCATTGGACAATTCGAGCTCTTTGAAGTTGGATTTCAAATCATGGTGTTTACCTTCAATATCAGCAGAATATTGGTGACACATGATTGAGGTGTTACGGAATATCACTCGTTGGCCTTTTACGCCAGACGAAAAGATAAGGAATCCAGCAGAACAGACAGACCCGAGACCAATCGTACGGACTGGAATCTTTGATATTTTCATCAGGTCAATCAGTGCGAAAGCCTCATACAGGTTTCCGCCGACGGTGTTCACATAGAGTGTAAGATATGATGCTTTCTTAGGTTTCAGGTTTTCAAAGATAATCCACTTGATGGCCTCTTTGATATTATCTTCGTCTATGTAACCAGACAGATAATGTACCTGATTTTCCAGGAGGCTGAGTTTGATGATGTCATCCGCATCGGGGACATCAGTTGCAAGTAAAGTCTTTCTGGTAGGTGGTGTCTGGCTCATGATAGTATTTAGGTTTTTAGGGCACCAGACGAATGCCTGGACCGATATCGAAACTAGCAGGTCGTTTTTGTTTCCATGGATAGTTGCCGCCATACTTTCGTTCATTGGCCTGGTTTCCGTCACGGAAGAACTCAGGTGTTACGGAATTCGGGTTTCCATCCAGTCTGTAACATGAGGTCGATTCAGTGGTGCAATCGAACTTGGGAAAGTACTGCCTCAGGGCAGTAAAGAATTGGCGGTCTGCACCCCACTGGCCATACCAAGCATGACCAATGCGGATAGCGACATCGCGTTTGACTCCAAAACAGGAGGTGTCAATGTGAAAAGTCTGCTCATTAAAGTAAACAGGCCACTTTCCAAGAGATTCACAGTTATCTTCATACAGGAACTCACCTTCTTTATTGTATATCTTTCTTAACGAATAAGCCCAATCGTTTCCTTGCTTGATAGTATCAACAATGGTCTGTACATGATTAGGCTCTAACCAATTGTCTTCATCGAGATAACAGATAATATCAGCATTAACTAGGAACGAGCAAGCCGCATAGACACGGTGCCCGTACCATCCTTTTCCTACATTTTCTTCCAGTTTGATAGTCCTAACTGCAACTGATTCCCACGAATCACTATCAACGACAACATCCTCACCATCCAAATACAGATAGTGAACAAGGTCTTTATAAGTTTGGTTCTGCACCGATTCCAAGCATTGTTTAAGATACTTGGATCCGATGGTCGGAGTAACAATGGCTACTTTCATGCTTCAGTTGGTATATTGATTCCAGGAAATGCTTCTGTCACCAGTTTAGGTGTCAGATACTTGATATCTAGGTCACCTTTAATTGCGCGAACCATGACCAATGCTTCATCTTTATGGAGTGCTTCGAGCATTCCAGTCAAAAGAGCCTTTTTCTTTTCGGGCTTCAGGTTTGGGTCACTTTTCGGATGATTAGCCATGAAGCGATACATTCGCGTAACTTCATTGTGCAGGTAAGTGTAATTCAGGCCTGCAGGCTCGGGCGCGGGGCGATAATTCGGAATCTCCACATCCCATTTCACATTTGGATTCATCGCATAGACAAGAAACTCTTGGAATCTTGGGTGGCCATATTTCTTCAATACGGCAATCTTTTCTGCACGGCTTGGTGCCGCTTCAAACTCCTCGAAAATTTCCGAGTATAATCTATCGTTGCTCATTTTGTATCCTTAGAATTCGTCAAGCACATCAATCAGGTTTTTAAGACGGTATTTCATCATGTAAGTCATGAAGACCTGCTTAGTCTTACCCTCAGCAGAATCATATGTATTTAGTATGCTCGTTTTGAGGCTGTCCGGGATACGGGTCAGGTCAATCAACAGTTCATTACGGTTGTATTTGACAAGCATATCTTCGGTACAGAATTCTTTTGGATCCTGGTTCAACCATGCAATCAGTTTGACCTCGGTGATTGGCTTTTGTCGACCACCAGAAACAAACACATCATCGGCAGAAAGGATGTTCGGAATGCCGTCACCTTTGTCACCACGGATGACAAGTTGCTTCAGTTGAAGCATAGGCAGAGGTTCTTTGATGTACTTTTTCAGAATAGGCGAAAACTGTTCGACATTGGGGAATCGTTGCAGCTGAGCAAAGTCCTTGTCACTGGACAGAATCATTACCTTTTGAGTAGCAGAGTATTTCTGTACCAGAACGGCAATGATATCGTCTGCTTCACAGGTTGACACCTCGACCACTTTGTACGGAGAATAGTCACGCAATTCATCGCGGATTTTATTGAGTACTTCAAAGATGGTAGTCCAGTCATGACCAGACTGTTCGCGCAATTTCTTGCGGCCAGCTTTGTAATGCGGATAGAGGTCACGGCGCCAGTAGTTTTTACTGTCACACGCGATAACGACCTCAGGTCCATGGGTGGGTTTGAATTTCTTGACATAGGTGCGGATGGTGTTAAGAATCATGTGGCGAACCAAAGATTCATCTACCGCAGTACGCGAAGAACCGATTTGTTCCATCAGATTGGAGATGGCTACTTGATTGAAGTCAAAGATTATCATAATATAGTTATTATACTCTTATTGAGTGGGGTATGAGGCAATCATCGAAAGATTAACCAGGCAACTATCGCAATTATTACCCATTTCCATGGGATAAAACTTGTTGAGCGTTTTGACCTGCCGCGCTTGGATTTAGGCGGACCAATTGTTCGGGAAATTCTCTCGAACCAACCATAACCTTTGTTGTATGTCACATTTCGCCGAGTCTTCGCCGGCGCACCAGTTCCCCACGATGTTGACCGTGTTGTGCCGTCGGCCGATTTCCAAGAATATGTATTACGCGCCTTTCCTGTTTTGCGGTTGAATGTTTTGGTCATCCAACTGTTACTGCCAGTTTTCTTTCGCGTTTTCTTGAAAGCCATTATTTCGTCACACGCAGGAGAATGGTATCTTTGTTGATTCGACCGGTCAGTGGCGATTCCACCGCACGGATATTACCAATCAGATTACGCAGTGCGACCTTGCCGCCATTAAGTGCTTCGTTGAGAGTCACCTCAGGTTTGCGGAGTTTCTTCTGTACAGATTTGGATTCGGTGTAATTCAGAAGGCTCGAACCTTTGACACCAAGACCGGCCGCATTGTCAGCAAGGTAACAACCCAACTTGCGGGTTTTCGTATTGTACACCCACAGTGACATGGCACCGATAATTTGTTTCGGGTCAATCGAGGTGTATTTTTCGTGTTTGTCGAGATACTTCATCTTGGCGACAACTTGGTCTGCCGACTTCACCTTGCGCTTGCGCGGTTTGCGAGTCTTGACAGAATCACCAGCAATCTTGAGAGCATCGGTGATAATCAGGTCACAGTATGCAACCAGTTTCTTTAATTGTGCTTTGGTGAAATTGCGATAACCTTCTTTCAGGTCAGCATCATCAGTATCCAGAACTTCTGCGTATTCGCTACGGCGAGCCTTGAAGATTTCAATCAGGCGATTGGCGTGCATACCTTTGGCACGGTCTTGCATGATAGCATAAGGCGATGGTGCGCGTTTGTAGCCAGAGTCCATGTAATCGTCAATGGCGCCTTCAAGGTCGCCAGCGATTTCATTGACCTTTTCGGCCAGGCGTTGTTGGATATTGGGGGTTGATTTTGTCGGCGATTCGACAGCTTTGATTTTAGTCTGTTTAGACTTTTGAATGTACTCTTGTACAGTAGATTGGAACCAAGCCTGATTTTGGTCAGGCAAGGTTCCGCCATTTGCTACGATTCTGCAACAGAATCCAAAAGTAAGAGCACCGCCGTCAACAAGAGAAGAAACACTTACTTTGTGCTTCTTCTTCATGTAGTCAGCTGCATACTTGTATGAATCTTTTTCTGCCCGGTTCTGGTTGTACCAGTTGAGCGCTTTGATTAAATCCATCTTACTCAATTCACCAGCGAACTTGGGTTCTTGTCCAGTGAAAATTGCAGTGGTATTTGTTGCGCGGGTCATATCAACTCCAGTGTCATTGTTAGGACCATCCTAACACAACAAACGGGCATAGTCAAGTATTTAAGCGGCAAGTAACCTGCTGTTTTTCGGTACTCTTGCGATTAGGAATTCCATTTGGTCCGCCAAAATCCTACGGTTCTTCAAAATCATCTTTTCGAACATATTTGGCGTATAAGGAACATACAGCAATTGCATACCCGCTTGTTCCAGTGATTTGCTACCTTTCCTGTGGTTACAGGTTTTGCAGGCAGTTACACAGTTTGTCCAGGTATTGCCACCACCCTTACTTTTTGGGTGAATGTGGTCGATTGTCAGCATCTTTGGTTCGAACTGTTGACCACAGTAGGCACACAGGTGCCTGTCGCGACCATACAAAATACCGCGTTCTGCGAAAACAGATTCTTTGTTGTAGAAACGGTCTCCCAACAGGGGACCAGATACGCCTAGGATAGACGAAACCTGCAACTTGCTTTGTTCGCCAGTAAGCGCGGAGAAACCACCACTCAATTCTTTGATGGTTGAGCCGATTTCCCATAGAACTTTACCACGAGCATAATAACAAGCTGCCTCTTCGTAACTCACCCAATCTTTCGGGGTTCCTGAGCTGTCAGTGATAAGTACTAGGGACATTTTCATTTACTCTTTTTGTTTTGTTTCGGGTTCTTGTTCACTTTCGGATTCTTCCGATTGCGGGGTTTTGTTTTTATTACCCCAGATTAAATCGTATCCATTTTCATACGCTTTCGTAGAAGATTTGGAAACAATTGATGCTCCGGTAATATCATTTTTTGCAGCCATGTTAAATTCCTATTTTGTTTGGTGCGCCAGGAGGGACTCGAACCCTCAAAAACCTAGAGTCTAAATCTAGTAGCTGTACCAATTTGCATATGTCACCAGCGCGTATTTATTGGTGGTGATAGTAGGATTCGAACCTACGACAATCTCCGTATGAAGGAGGTGCTCTACCAACTGAGCTACATCACCGTTGTTTTATTTATTTGGGTGTTCGGCAAACCATTTCACTCTTAGATAATACACACGAATAACAGCGATAATACTAAAAGCAATTGTATTTGCTGTTGCAAGCCAGAACGAACTGGTCCACTCGAATACATCTAGAAACAACCATGTCAAAAATATTCCAACTGGATAATTTATGATTAATCCAGTAAGCACCATGATTAGTGTTTCTTTCAGAATTGGTTTATTGATTGTCACCGCGCGTAATCTAAGTCGTACAATTCACTTGTCAATTTGACGATTTCATCAATCAACTTCTGTTCTTCATCCGTATTGGCGGAAGGACAGGGACTCGAACCCTGAAGCCGATTTTCATCAACCGACAGATTAGCAATCTGCTCCACTACCATTTATGGGACCCTTCCTTTGTAATACAGTTAAAATTGGCGGAAGCGGTGAGATTTGAACTCACGGATCCATTTCGGGACCGTCGGTTTTCAAGACCGGTGCAATAAACCAGGCTCTGCCACACTTCCATAAAATTCTGCATATGTTAGGCACCCATTCCAGATTAAGTTCTTGTCCTAATCCTTCACGCCGTTTAGCTTCGCGATATGCCGCGGTGCGGTCCCGGATTACTAAGTCGCGGTAGGACCGGGCTCCACCTTTGACTGTTTGGTACGCTAGGTAGGACTCGAACCTACAACCGCTGGTTTTGGAGACCAGAACTCTGCCAATTGAGCTACTAACGTATGATTTGGGGTGAAAGACGGGACTCGAACCCGCAATAGCTGGAATCACAATCCAGTATGTCTACCAATTCCATCACTATCACCATAAACCTTAAATTTGGAGCGGGAAAAGGGACTCGAACCCTCGACTTCAACCTTGGCAAGGTTGCGCTCTACCAACTGAGCTATTCCCGCAGATGCGGTGGAGAAAGCCACCGCACTTTTATTTAGAACGAATAAGACGCGAACACTGCTGTTGCGTAATACTCTCCGGCATCGAACTGTGAGCCGACACCCAGTGCCAAATTACCGAGAACCTTACGCTCTGCGGATACATTGGCGAACACATCACGACCTTCAGCCTTCACTGCGGCGCCATCAAAGCGCCACTTGTCACCTTGATAAACAAGGCCAACACTCAGACTGTCAACATCATCAACATCGCTGACGAATGAACGGGTCACATCGGCTTTGAAATTCACTTTATCAGAAAGCGGAACTTGCGCACCAACGGTGGCACCCCACTGCGAATCAGCGAAATCTGTATTCTGTGCGCGAGCATAATCTGCGCCAGCAAACAGAGTTACATTACCTAGTTTCCCAAGGTCTTTCTCTACACCAGCTGCCCAAACACCTTCACTGTACGAAACAGCAGGGAAGCTGTATCCTGCAACCAAACGGTCTTCAGCATTTGCGGCTGAAGAGAAGAATGCCAGAGCGGCGACTGTTGCGATAAACGACTTTTTCATATACTATCCTCTTGTTATTAAAAATTCACAATACATCATAATAAATCTTGGTAGCCCGTGACGGTTTCGAACCGCCGACCTAATGGATGTAAACCATCCGCTCTACCACTGAGCTAACGGGCCGTATTGGCAAGGGTGGCAGGATTCGAACCTGCGAATACTGAAATCAAAGTCCAGTGCCTTAACCAACTTGGCGACACCCCTATATCTATGTATATTACAACATCTTAACATTCCTGTCAAGACTGAAACTTTATTTATACCAATTTGGCGACCCCGGAGGGATTCGAACCCCCGACCACAAACTTAGAAGGTTCGTGCTCTATCCTGCTGAGCTACGGGGCCAGTGTCACTGTAAGTTTACAAATGCGGCCGAGTCTTTTCGGTTCCATGTAAACTGCAAAGCAAATCATGAACGCGGATATCTGGATGTTCCTTCGAAATGTTCTTCAAAAGCATCACTCGGATAAATTCTCCATCCGATTCCGAATCTGTGGTGTGTATCTGGACCCGAAGGCTTGATTAACCAAAAACCTGAATATAATCCCTGTGTAGCAAAAGTCCAGTATGCTTTGGTGCTGGTGAAATTGTTTTTGCGGTGTTGGATGTATGCTTGAGAAACCCGCGCACAATTACCACGACCTTTAATCTTTTTCGGATCCAACACAGGATTCAAAATAGGTAGATACCTGAAATTGGATACTGCATTGCGTACTGCACTCCACTGCCAAATTCGCGTCATCATCGGCTTATCTAACAAAAAGCCTGCGCCACGAAACCGGCTGCCGTCAATACCATCTTCTTCATTGCCCCAAATCCAGGTTAACCAACCACCTTTCCACTTGAGAATTTCATATGGATAGTATAAACTTTCTTCATTACGATACAACTTGAAATATGCTAGAATGAAGACTAGCGGGAATCCCAGTAACCAGAACAACAGTTCAGCTGAGAATCGTAACACCCACATCAACACATAAACAGGTAGCAAATACATTGACATAAGTTTCCTTTTGGGTTGGTACGGCCGGTGGGATTCGAACCCACAAACAACAGATTTTAAGTCTGTGGGCGTTGCCAGTTAGCCTACGGCCGCATTGGTGGTTCCTACTGGGTTCGAACCAGTGACCGCTTCCGTGTCAAGGAAGTATTCTACCACTGAAATAAGGAACCGCATCGTAATATTGTTGTTTTGCTCGTTTCAATGTCCAGTATTTACTGCGTTCTAGGTATTGTTCGAACTGCTTTTGTGTTTCAAACGATAACCATGAATATTCATCACACTCAACACCAACAACATTATTTATGATTAAATCTTTTGTCTTTTCTATCGCGGCAAGATAGTCTTGTTTGTCGAAAGAATAGAATCTCTTTGGGAGACCGCTATCAACATCGCGCCATTCAACAGTATGCTTTCTTACTTTGATTCTTGTGCCCCACCAGATACCAGCGCATCCAGCAACACCACAAGAACAAGTCAGCAATTCTTTTATTGATAGTCGCGTCAAAGTTGACTGCATGAAATAAAAATAATCGAATACACCAGGAACATCTACACCATTCAGAACAAGAATAAGCTCATGGCAATTCTCTCTGAAATTGTATCTTACATCAATTGTATCCATAATGTACTCTTAAAATTGGTCGGATAACGCATCGCGTGTGCATTGCCGAAATAAAAGCAGTTTAGTAAAGTCACCAATATTCGCGTCTTGGCTACTGCTCTCTTTAATTGGTCGGGATACTAGGATTCGAACCTAGGACCTCTTGCTCCCAAAGCAAGCGCACTACCAAACTGTGCTACACCCCGTTTAATTTATTTATACACCTTTTGGTGCGCCTATCAGGATTCGAACCTGAGACCTAGGTGTTATGAGCACCTTGCTACTAACCGCTGAGCTATAGGCACAAATTGGTGGAACGAGTGGGGGTCGAACCCACGACCTCGAAGTTAAAAGCCTCTTGCTCTACCAGCTGAGCTACCGTTCCGTATTTTTAATCCAAGTAAGTCACAACGCAATCGCCGGTGACCTGAACAAGGTCATTGGTCTTATTATCGCGCAAATTGTAACCATCTGAATCGGCCGTTTCCAACAGTTTACCGGTCGAAACGCCGTCATAAATCAGGTTACCGCCAGAGTAACATTGCACACGCGCAGGCGAAGAATACGATGTCAGTTTGTCGCGAGCCGCATCAGTACAGGCGGTCAGGGACAAAGCAAGTGCAAGCAACACAACAGTTTTATTCAAAGACATGATAACTCCTCATTTATTTTGGACAGGATAACACTTTACGGTATATTCGTCAAGCGCCATCATTCATTATTGCCTATCTGGTGGAACTAGCTGGACTTGAACCAACGACCTAACCCTTATCAAGAGTTTGCTCTACCAACTGAGCTATAGTTCCCTAAGACAATTAATTTGGAGTTGGAGATGGGAATTGAACCCATGTATCAAGATTTGCAGTCTTGTGCCTAAGCCACTCGGCCACTCCAACAGCATTAACAATATTTCGGCATTTCTTCTATACGCATATAGACCATAGCCTTGGATTTTCGCGTAAAAGTTTCACATAAGAAACTTCCGTGTTCCGCGGTATCAACAATTGATACTGAATCAGTTACAGGCTCAACATGGTTGATAGTCAGGACAATATAAATTGGTGTATGCTGTTTGTTTGTCAGATACCGTTGTATGCCTGTGTGAAAATCATATGCTTGTACAATCATTCTTTCTTACCACCGTCATAAGGTTTGGCTAAACCTTCTTCTAACATGGTCGCGTTTATATTCACACCAAGCCATGGGTCTTCGATATAGATTTCACCCAAGTAGTAACCCCACTTGCTGGCTTTGGTTGTGTACAATGTCACTTCTTGATTGAGTGCCAACTCTGTCAAGCGTGCCTTGGCTTTGTCATAACCTTCTTGACCTCGCTCGGGAGTATCAATTCCTGCCAGACGAATTCGTTGTTTGGAATACATCTTGAATCCCAAGTCAACCATAACATCAACGGTATCACCGTCAACGACATTGTAAACTACTGCTTTGTATGTGTACATATATTTCCTTAGTGGCACGCCCGGAGAGATTCGAACTCCCGACCTACAAGTTCGTAGCCTGTTGCTCTATCCAGCTGAGCTACGGGCGCATTGTTTATTCAAGATGAATATCCTTCCTGTATTTCTTTCAAGAGGTCTATGGGATACAGAATCTTTCCATACTGCATTCCAGTATTCTTTACAAGACCTACATTCACAGACCATAAGATTGTGAACCTTATCTACATCCATACAAACCTCTAATTGGTGCTCTGAGCGAGGTTCGAACTCGCGGTCTCTTCCTTACCAAGGAAGTGCCTTACCACTTGGCCACCAGAGCGAATGGTGCTTCGGGGCAGAATCGAACTGCCGACACCAAGACCTTCAAACTTGTGCTCTACCAACTGAGCTACCGAAGCATTTATTTATATGGTTGCGCAGGATGGATTCGAACCACCGTCCTTCAGCTTATGAGGCTGCTAATCTGCCGCTGATATACCGCGCATTAAATTTTCTAAAAAAAGAGTTTCTTCAAAGTGGTCTGTCTTCGTATCAACCAAGTAATGTACATTTGGCTTTCCAAAAAACATCCAATCCTCAAATGAATATCTGTAGTTTGGTTGTCCCGGAAAGAACGACATCCTTGTTTGATACAACTGTGATTCAATTGGATTTGGCCGTGTTCTGATGTACTCGTTTTTAGCCCACCAAAAGTTTCCACTGACCATATGAGGTTGACAAGACTTATCTTTAACACCAACGACATCATATGATTTCAGGTGTTTAATTGCTTCTGGCCACCTTTCAATTATAAAATGGTTAAGTATTTGTCTCCAACATGAAACACTTACGGTCTGACTGGTGTAGCCTTTGCTATGAATGTAACAGACAATTCCATCTGTGTCGAGCGTATGCCTATGCAGATATTGTAATGTTTGTCCTTCGAAGATATTTTCTTCACCAGTATCTCTTATGTCGAGTAAATTGACAAAAGAGTAACGCTTTGAAATATACTCTCTTAACGCATCGACCATTAGATTTCCTCTATGGTCGGAATGAAAGTACTTTGGTATTGTCGCGCACATATTCACTGTCGCGACCTTACTTAATTGTGACCTCTGAATCAGGCCTAGCTGTTCATCAACCCACCAAGTCCACATTCTGCTTCTAATATCTGGCGGAATGTGCAAATGATAGAATACGGTGATGTCATTCATAAAATTAAGTTATCACCGTTTTCGATATAAAGCTTTTCAAGGTCTTTGATAAGTTTACTTTCGAATTCAGTTGCATTTTCCATCAAGTCTTTCGGGTCTGAAATCTTCACAAGATACACAAGTTCAACAACCGGTGTACATGGACTCTGAAAAACTTTTTTCACTTGCAACATAACAATTCCTAAATTGGCGGTCCGTATGGGTTTCGAACCCATCTATGTCCTGCGTGACAGGCAGGCATCCACACCAAGCAGACTCACGGACCATTGTTTGGTCGGGGCAGTAGGATTTGAACCTGACGACAACTTGGCTCCAGACCAAGGACTCTACCAGACTGAGCTATACCCCGAAAAACTTTGAATTGGTACACCGTAGGAGAATCGAACTCCTCTTGCAAGGATGAAAACCTTGAGTCCTTACCGATAGACGAACGGTGCATAAAATTGGCGCCCCTTGTGGAATTGCACCACTGACATCATGAGATACGTTGCTAGTGTCTCCGTGACGAGTCTTTGCAGAGCGTATGAGAGCTCACTTTGTCATCCCGCTTGCGCAGTATCGGGAGGGACATAAAATTGGTGGATAAGGTGGGATTCGAACCTACTAAGCAATTAAGCGCCAGATTTACAGTCTGGTGTGACTCTCCAACTTCACCGCTTGCCCATTGTAAGGTGCTTCCTCTCTGCGGCGGTAATTATATCGCATCAAGCGCCGGGAACTCCCAACACCATCACGCACGAC
>JACCDP010042543.1_pt1 | contig 11787 bp, 13 predicted proteins | sample 7445841 | NCBI WGS metagenome assembly JACCDP01 (sample SAMN15323441, study PRJNA562643) | freshwater metagenome | isolation source: river surface water | place: USA:Blue River Watershed | collected 2017-08-17
ATAAGACTACTATTATCAATGGTGCAGGTGAAAAGTCAGACATTGCAGAGCGTGTTGCACAAATCCGTAATCTAATTGAGACTGCTACATCTGATTATGAAAAAGAAAAATACCAAGAGCGTTTGGCTAAATTAGCTGGAGGTGTAGCTGTATTGTATATTGGAGCTCCAACTGAAACTGAAATGAAGGAGAAGAAAGACCGAGTAGATGACGCGTTAGCTGCAACAAGAGCGGCAGTAGAAGAAGGCGTCGTACCCGGCGGGGGAGTTGCTTTGGTTAGATGTATAAGTGCATTAGACGCACTAAAAAGCACCAATGAGGATGAAAATATTGGTATTGCTATTGTAAAACGAGGAATCGAAGAGCCATTAAGGCAGATTGTAGCAAATGCCGGCGGTGAAGGCGCTGTAATTGTAAATGAAGTGAAGCGAGGTAAAGCAGATTTTGGATACAATGCTCGCACTGAGAATTACGGACTTATGTATGATATGGGTATTATTGACCCAACCAAAGTAACCCGTACGGCCGTTGAAAATGCAGTATCTATTGCATCAATGGTACTAATGACGGAATGTGTAATAGCCGATGAGCCTAGTAAAGATGAAATGGGCGATCCAGGAATGATGATGTAATATGAAAAGGTACCTAAGACATATCAGTGCAGAACGTATACGATCTACTATTGAAAACTTATCAAAGCGCAAGTTAACATTTCGTAGAACTAAACCAGAATCCATGGCAAAGTCTTTGATTATTATTGATGATGTTCTAACGGATGCTAGGCACCTTAAATTAGAAGCAGAGGTTGTAGCATTTGCATTAATGTATATGCGAGATAATCCTTCTGCAACGTTATCCGAAGCTATTCTATCCGGCCATGACAAATGGGTAGTATGAGACCGGTTTATAAGCATAATGACAAAGCGTATATCGTGTTAAGACAAAAACTGATATACGCTTTTTCTAAGACCATGGATGAAGAACCTAACATGGAATTGGTACAAGAGTTTATGAAATGGATAGGTGCCGATCATGTATTGAGAACACAAACACATTTCATGTTCTGCGAAACTATCCCGGATGTAGACTTTGAAATTGTTGAATAATTTCATATAATATAGTATGACAGAGAAAGAAATACAGTTACTGGGTTTTGAAGTTAATCACGATGATGGCGATGGCTTTTTTGACAAATATCATTACTATACTTATACAGTAGCACGTGGACTAGAATTCATTTCAAATGCATCAGATGAAGTAGATGAAACCGGAGAATGGTTCATTGAAGTCTTTGAAACAGAGCCAACAATTCGATTCTATAAAATGGAAGAAGTTCAAGCTCTTATCAATACATTGCAAAAACATGTAATTAAAACGTCATGATAAAGTGGTTTGAAATGAATTGGGGTTGGCTCTTTGTTAACGGCAGAAAAAGAGATCGTTGGGCAGCCTACTTAAGAAAGAAATACGGAAAGCAATGAAAAAACTACTTATAATACTCCCACTGCTGTGTGCATGTAAAACAACTGAAAAGTGTGATGCATACGGAGCTGTTACTGTTTGTGATACATTAGTGTTCGAGCCAATGCACATACATGAAAAATCAGTATGCTACGAGTTTCCAGCAGATACATTGGAGATTGATAGAGAACTTTGTATATTAAAGTAACATGAACAATCTAGATAAACAATATACAGATCTACTCCAAGACATCCTAGACAACGGAATAACCAAATCCGATAGAACCAGAACGGGTACGATTTCAGTTTTTGGTCGTCAGATCCGTCATAAAATGTCAGAAGGATTTCCTTTGCTAACAACAAAGAAAATGCCATTCAAAACAATTGTAACAGAATTGTTATGGTTCCTACGTGGCGATACCAACATTAAATTCCTTGTTGATAATAATTGTCATATTTGGGATGGTGATGCTTATCGAAACTATGAAATCTTAATGATAGGCAATCCGCCAGAAAAAATCCTAGGTAAGGATGAGTTTATTCAGAAGATAAAGGAGGATGCTAAGATTGAATACTCACCATTTACATTTTCTCAAAAATGGGGTGAATTAGGTCCAGTTTATGGCAAGCAATGGCGAGAATGGAAACAATTTATCCCATATAATGTAACAGAGGAAAATTGCCAAGTTGCGGTCAAAGTTACAGACCAAATTACAAACCTAATCAACGACCTTAAAACAAATCCTGATAGTAGACGTTTGATGGTTAATGCTTGGAATGTTGGAGAATTGGATTCAATGGTACTTCCTCCTTGTCATTATGGATTTCAAGTTTATACAAGAGAGTTGAGAATCCAAGAAAGAATGGATTGGTTAAACATACAGAATAATACAGATGAGAGGTATAGAACATCAACATTGGATGAAAATAATGTACCAACAAGAGCAATTTCTTTAATGTGGAATCAACGTTCAGTAGATACATTCTTAGGTTTACCATTCAATATTGCATCTTATGGATTGTTATTAGAAATCATTGCTAAAGCAGTTAATATGGTTCCTGATGAATTGATTGGAAACTTAGGTGATGTTCACTTATATAGTAATCACGTTGAACAAGCACATGAACAAATGAATAGAGAGCCATATCCACTGCCTAGATTCAACATCAACACCGAGTGGTGGCCAACCGAATCCGGAGAGTGCGGTGTAGGTCCTTTGGATGCTGAAGCAATATTCAATGGGTTTAGAAATGATAATTTCTGTAAGTGTTTGTTGAATGAGGACTTACAACTAGCTAATTATCAATCACACCCGGCAATTAAGGCACCTTTAAGTAATTAATAAAATAAATCATATGGAAGATTACTCACTACCTATCGACAATGAGACTCAGTTTAAAGCCTACACTCCACCTAAAGTTGTTGGAGGATATAGAATAGGAAAAGAACTAATCGGATCAATACAATTCAACCTTACTCATAAACCAAACTTCGTACACAGATTTTTTATGAAAGTATGTTTGGGTTGGTATTGGGTTGATGCAAAATAATTCTTATAATATAGTATGAAGAAATACCTAATAATTGCCTTATCAGCATTCATCTTAGAAACAGCAGCTACAATGTACATTGCAACGGTTGCTAACAGAGATATTATGATGATATTTTGGGCATTTGTAGGTCCGTTTCTAGGATTGCCATTTATTGGTTATATGGTAGAATCAAAAAAATGGAGTGATAGAATTAAAATGGCTGTGGCTTCTGGGATAGGATATGCCTTAGGTTCGGTTATAGTATACGTTTATTCAATTAAGTAATATGAAACAAGTAGTTTTAACGATAGCAATGTTAGCAAGTAGTTTAACAGCTAAAGCACAATGGGGTGTAGTTACATTAGATAGAGGAACTGAGTATGTTCCGATGGAAATGTGGTATACTATTCATGAAAAAGATAGAAAAAATCAAATGTACTTTACATCCCACGATGCCGAAGTAGCCGGAGAAGTACTTCAGAAAGTATTGTCGGATATGAATATTCTATTAGATGATACGTTAGGTATAGATGAAGATGGCGATTCGTATTGGGGAGTCGATTTGGGCAACGGATTTTATTCTTCCGTTTACTTTTCGCACGAGCAAACATTTTATACAGTAACTATATTAACAGAAGAACAATGAAACTATTAATCGTAATATTAGCATTAATCTTAACTACATCAGCATTTTCACAGATTGCTCCCCCTAGAAAAGCAATTGCACTTAATCTACCGGTGCCATCTGCAAATCAATCTAACATGAGAATTGGTCCTGCAATGATGATCGGCGGCGCTGCATTTGTGTTGGCTGGTGCATTAACTCCGCCAACAATGGTAGGGTGGTCAACAACTGAAAAGCAACCTTTCTATAAACAAATCAGAATGCTACCTATTCTAACTGGCACTATTGTATTTACTATTGGTGCAGGTAACGCATTAGCAGGGAATTAAAATGGAATTGATAACTACGCATCCGATCAAGAAAAGTGACTTAGGGTTTCACGGCAATCTATTTGGTGGTAAACTATTAGCATGGCTCGATGCAGCAGCAGTTGCCTATGCCGTTCAGCTTTGCGATACTCCCAGAATGGTTACGGTTAGTATAGATAAATGCATCTTTGAAAAGCCAACACGAGAAGGACAACTATTAAAGATATTTGGTGCACCTGCAGGGATAGGTACTACATCTATTACACTATACATGGAAGCACGAGCACACAATGTTAGAACCGGTAAGCAAACCGTAGTATTGAAGACGCATACTAAGTTTGTGTATATTGATGAAGATGGACAACCAATACCAATCAAAGACAAGTCCCGAGCACGTATAGAAAAAATGTTGCAAAAAGATTAAAAAAAGGTTGGATATAAGAAAAAAAGTACTTATATTTGCTATATAATAATAAGAAAAAGTAAATAGACCTATATTTATATAAAGAAATGAAAACGTATATTAACATATCAAATTGCTTCAGTTGGCATAGAGCCAATCAGGTGATGGTCCTTGGCCGCGAGTTATCGACGCCGATTCTAGATCCTAAGCAGTATAACGGTGCACCCGGAAAGATAAGTTAATGTAAGTATTTATATAAACGAATTGAACCCGGGTCTTTAATTAGGCTCGGGTTTTTTTATTGCTCTGTAAGCATTGATGGCGATGCGCGTGACTTGTAATCATGAGAAATCGGTTCGATTCCGGTACGGAGCTCCAGAACAAAAGTTCTTTGACATATTGGCCTTAAATTGTCTTGTAGCCTAAAGGCAGGGCACCGGATTTTGGCTCCGGGTGTGTTGGTTCGAGTCCAGCCAAGACAACAATGGAAGTTTAATTGCAGCGGCCTGCAATCCTGTCTTGAAAACAGCGAGTACCGCAAGGTATGGGGATCGACACCTCAAGCTTCCTCAAACAACTAGGTGTAGCTCAGTTTGGTAGAGCGGGCGGTTTGGGACCGTCAGGCCGCAGGTTCGAACCCTGCCACTTAGACAAAGATTTCGTAGCTCAGTTGGTTCAGAGCACCTCACTTTTAATGAGGGGGTCGTGAGTTCGAGCCTCACCGGGATCACAATAAAATGCACCTTTAGCTCAGCTGGTAGAGCGCTTGTTTTACATGCAAGATGTCATAGGTTCGATTCCTATAGGGTGTACAATATGCCAGTATATACCGTAAGTGGGAGCGGGGCAGACTGTAAATCTGTTGTCTTCAGACTCGGGTGGTTCGACTCCATCTGCTGGCACAATAAGGATCTGAAGCTTAAGTGGTATAAGCTACCGCCTGTTAAGCGGAAGATATTAGGTTCGAGTCCTATCAGATCCGCAACCACCGAGAAGTGACTGACGAGTCCGCTGACGAGCTGAGGGGGTGGTTAAGAAATACCCCTAAATACGTACCAGCTTATGTAGCTCAATTGGTCAGAGCGCCGACCTGATACGTCGGAGGTAGTAGGTTCGATACCTGCCATAAGCACAATGGAAAGTAAAGCAACCGGGGCAGTTGTCACCGCCTGCTAAGCGAGTGGTACTTTCGAGTATGTGTTTCGAGTACACTGCTTTCCGCAATATGCCGATAGGAAAGGTTTCCGGTCCGGGCTCATATCCTGGATGTCATTGGGTTCGATACCCTTTATCGGTACTACATGGTGTATGTAGCTCAGTTGGCAGAGTGCTTGATTGTGGTTCAAGAGGTCATGGGTTCGAACCCCATCATACACACAAAATAGTTCACAACGGACAAGGCTTAGGCCCAAAGGAGGGAGCGGCGACACGACCGAGGCTTTAAAAATTCTAACCCTTTGAACATGGGATGGGTAGCGAGTGGTTGACCAGAACTATTTATGCCTTGGTGATGGAATTGGTATACATGCTGGTCTTAGAAACCAGATCTTGCGGGTTCGAATCCCGCCCGAGGTACAAATGCACCTGTAGCTCAATTGGATGAGCACTTCGCTACGAACGAAGAGGATAGGAGTTCGAATCTCTTCAGGTGTACTAATGCCCCTTTCGTATAATTGGAAGTACAACGCTCTTCTAAGGCGTCGGGTTGGAGTTCGAATCTCTAAGGGGGTACAATAAAAAATCCGAAGTCGGTACCGAGCTAGGTCGGGCAACTGCGTGTCACAGGCAAGGTGTCGGGTAGGTCTCCAAAACCTCACCGGGTGGGTTCGATTCCTACGGCACGCGCTAATTATAAGGTTATAGCCTAATAATCACCAATTATAAGGTTATAGCCTAATAATAAGGAGCTTTGGTGTAAGCACGGTATGACACGCTGGTCTGAAAAACCAGAGGTTAGGGTTCGATTCCCTAAGGCTCCACAAAATGGGAAAGTTATGAACAGAGTATTTAAAACAGTGCAAGGCCAACCGGTTGATATTGTGAAGCATACTTTAGACATAATCAAAGAATGCCCTTATGTGGATATTCATGTCGGAACAGACTCACAAAACCATCGTAGACACACTCATTATGGTGTGGTGATTGCTTACCGATATGGCAACCGCGGAGTGCATTATATAGTGCATAAGGAGCGTGTAAAGAAGATTAAGGATAGATGGACGCGTCTTTGGAGGGAAGCTGAAATGTCAATTGAAACGGCGGAATTGCTAACCGCAAAGATAAAAGTACAAATTCAAATTGATTTTGACTTTAACAATGATGAACGTTACTTCAGCAACAAGTTGGTTCAAGCTGCATCAGGTTGGGCAACTTCATTAGGATACAAAGCCAACATCAAAGGAGATGTATTAGTGGCTGCAAAGGCAGCAGACCACGAATGTCGTTAAAAGGTGCTGTGTCTGACAGGTAAGGTCCGGGTCTGCAAAACCTTGGTATGTGAGTTCGAATCTCACCGGCACCTCAAAAAAGTTAATAAAAAGGTTGGATTCAATTGATTTATTTCTTATATTTAAAGTATAAAAATAAAGAGTTCATTGACATCATAGTAATAAGCGGGACTAGCTCAATTGATTAGAGCGTCGCCCTTCCAAGGCGAGGGTTGTGGGTTTGAGTCCCACGTCCCGCTCAAGATGAAGAAGTGGATACTTTGTACGTAGATGATTTCGGAAGACCTCGTCGTAGTGCACCGTTGACGAAGCTTCTTCATTAAATGGGGTTGTAGCTCAATTGGCTGAGCGTTACCTTTGCAAGGTAAAGGATGAGGGTTCGAATCCCTTCTGCTCCACAAAAGATAGTGGACACTCTTACAATGAAAGTGCAGCAAGAGTAATTGTAAGGCTCAAAGTAGTCATCACCCTCTGCCAGGCGCCTGAGAAAACTCAGAAGAAGCAGTTAAGATTGGAGCGAGATGGGTACTCCATCACTATCTTTATTTTGGTCCTATGGTCTAATGGCTAGGATGCGACACTGTCTATGTCGAGGTGAGAGTTCGATTCTCTCTAGGACCGCTGAATAAGTTCTTTGATATTTAAAACATTACCTGCTGAAGGTAGACAAGTTGTGGTGTCGTAAGTGCAGAGAGTGAACTGCCAAAATAATAGTTAAACAACAGCGGCTACAACTAACACAAACCAAGTAACGTGTTATGTCTATTGGATGGTGAGAAACATTAACAGCTTTAAGAATTATGGGTGATGCTGCCATATATCATTCCACTTGGGGACAGGTAATTTTTATGCTCCGTTCGACAAGCGGTTAAGTCGTTGCCCTTTCACGGCAAAGTCACGGGTTCGATTCCCGTACGGAGTACAAATCTCAGGACTAGCTACCTTGAGACTGAGAGGTTCGAAACTCTCGATTGATTATAGTGTATGGTGCACAACACCCCCCGCTGAGGTTCGAATCCTCAGAAATGGAATGGGCTACCAGGGGAGTAGGATTAAGGTTCGAATCCTTTTTAATCAGCGAAGATCGGAGTAATTAACCGATCCTAACAAGAGATGTATCATATATCGCAGTGAGATTTGGTACCAGTAATTTCTGATATGTCTACTTGATTAACTACTTATGGTGTAAATTGGTTTGCACGTCGGTCACTAAGGCCGAAGGGCTGTAGGTTCGAGTCCTATGGGTAGTTCAATATTGCGGGCGGCAAGGTTGGTATCTTGGGAAGTCTCATAAGCTTCTTAAATCTGGTTCGATTCCAGAGCGGCGCAACTAAATTAATATAAGGTTGATATGCTGAATTCTTATGGCTGACATATGATCATTGATCATTATGAAAGCGCAAAGCAAGTATCCACTTTGGAGAGTGGATTGGTATCACAGAAATGGATACCAGGCGCCTTGTCGATATGTCGAGGCAACAACAAGAAAAGAGGCAAACCAACAAGCTAAACAAAGTTCCAGACTGGCAGACTTTCCTGAGTCATGGAATTATGCTTTAACTAGATTGTGGGAGAGCCGAGAGTATTAATTTTTAATGGTGTTGTTCCCTTGAGAAAGGAAATATAAAGATGAGTGACATTACTTGAATTATGGAGAACATAATCGTACACTACAACACAGAGGACTTCTCATCCTCATTTGCACCCGTGGTGGAATAGGTAGACACGAGGGACTTAAAATCCCTTCCTACGGGGTGCCGGTTCGACTCCGGCCGGGTGTACAAAAAAATCGCTGATGGAAACATCGAAGGTGTGTAATGCTAGCAGCGCCGCAGGTTAAGCGATATCCTGCATTATAGTCAGGTGGCGGAATTGGTAAAGTCATGGCTGGTGAAATACAGTAACCAGAGTGAAGAATAAAAAGAGTTCTTACGGGTTCGAATCCTGTCCTGACTACTAATACAGTTATAACAAATACCTGGGCTGGAATGTCGACCAAAATTCAGGGATGCGTGGGTAGCGACCTTACCGCTAAGCAGGTCCTTTAGCTCATTCGGTTAGAGCAACTGACTCATAATCAGTAGGTGCATGGTTCGATTCCATGAAGGACCACAAAAAAAAAGATTAAAAAATATTTGGATTAGTAAATAATAATAATTATAATAATTAAAAATTAAAGGTTAATATGGCAAAGCATTCATTATCAGCAAAAGGTTTAAGTTTATCACAGGCTCAATCAATTTCAAACATGTGCAATCAGCGCGTGCGTGAGATTAACAACAAGTTATCTGTAGTTAACAATGCATCCAAGACATTGGAGATTGGGGACAAGACCTATATCGAAACTCCTGCGAATCCGATCCCTGATAATGTTATTGAATTGCTTAAGGAGAAAGCTAGGCTGAGTGCTACTCAGGCATTCCTTATGGAAAATATGCGTGAGAAGGATAACATGATCACTGCTGCCAAGTGCAAGCATTTTGATTATGAATTGACGGAGCCACAACCAAAGCGCAAGGCATTCGCTATATTAGAAATGGAGGATACGGTATCCGAGTCATGGGGCTGGGAACAACTAACTACTGCGGAGTATAATGAATACTTGGAGGCAGAAGCATACGCAGCGCATATTGGTCAATTCATCCATAAAGGTGGTGAGTTGGATAAATTGAGAAAGGATCTTCCTAATCTCAAAACATTGGAGTGGATGGAAGTAGAGACTGGAAAGAAAACTCCAATGGTGGTAACTCCACACCACACTCAGGAACAGCTTCTTGAATTGCATGAGTCATTGGCTGCATTGCATCGTGATCACGAGCAACGAGTAAACTATTTCAAAGCCAAAGTTAAGAATCTTGTTACGGCAGAGAATGCTCGAATTGCAAAAGATAACGGGCAGAAACAAGCCGTAATGAATCGAATAAATCAGGAAATCTTAGCAGAGTATGAAACGCTTCAGAAAGCATGGCTCGATGCTGAGAAGGCGGCTCGATATGAATTTGAAGAGGCCATTCAAAAGTCTATTGCTGAGATATCAGCATTGCGTATACAGGTACCAGAAAGGTTTCAGCCTGTAATTGATATGTTCATTACAAAAGAATAATATTATTGGGGTAAGGAAAGGTGGAAGCACAAGCCGAAGCCTTTTCTTTTTGTGTCGAAGTGGTAAAGTTTCTTGAAAAAGTATAGCAAGATACATATAAACTACATTTTGGTGCGGGATCGCCCCGCACGTTGATCTACCGCTTCTCTGCAACCTATAAACTGAGATAGAACTCAAAGGTTAGACAAGTTACTCTTCTCCGGTTGAGATAATTGGCTAACAACACCGAGACTTAGTTTGTGTCGTTGTCTTTGCAGCAGAGAAGGCCTTTGACATCGATTGTGGTTTTGGCATTGGCTATTCACTTTATCACTACGGCAACTCAATTTATTTTTTCTGGTTGGATAATTGTACTTTTTACAGTATAATATAATAAATTACATATTTATAGTAAAATGTATCTAGGCCATGAAAACATTATTATTCTTATTGGTAAATTTAATTGCAGTTAACATATACAGTCAGTATTGCAATACCGCAACTACCAATGTTACTATAACGCCTACTACCACAGTACAATACTCAGCAACCTATAGCTCCGGGCGTCGTGCATTTAATTTTAATGCCGTTGCTGGCAATGAATATACATTCTCTACCGTAGGAGAAACGACGGTTGATACCTATCTCCGTTTATATAGTACAGGTACTGGCGGAACTCAGATCACATTTAGCGATGACTATTTTAATACTCAATCAGAAATAACTTGGTATTGCACGGTATCTGGGACATACTCCGTACTATTAACTAGATGGTCAGCATCCACTACATGCAACACACTTAATGCTAACGCTCGTATAAAATACCAAATGGGTAGTACTTCTGGCAGTACAATTGTATCTATTGGCGATGGTGATGGTATTGTGTATCAAGTACCGGTTAATCATTACTACAAATTCGGTTGGTCCGAAATGATATATTTAAAGTCAGAAATCAATACGGCTGGCAATATTACTAAAATACGCTTTCAAGTAGAACCAAGCCTACCATCCCCTCCATATGTAGCAGAGAACCAAAAGATATACATGGCGCATACTACATACGCAACACTGCCAAACGTTGTTGTAAAAGAAGATGCTCAAACAAATTATGCTTCATCTAATTACATGTTAGTATATGATGGCACTATTAATTGGAATATTGGATGGGTAGAGATTGTACTGCAGACTCCGTTTCCGTGGAATAATACAGATAACCTACTAATAAAGTATGAGAATAGGGAAGGTACCTTTAGTGCTAATTACCCAATGTTTTACTACACAGCAAAGACGGCTACGGTAGGATACAATTATCAGGATGCATCATATCCAACAAGCGATGGCACTAGGGATGGGTTCCGTCCTAATTTAAAACTAGCAATTTCAGATGCAGATCCATTGCCTGTCGAATTGTATTTATTTGATGGTATAGAAAAGGGTGTAAACAATGTTTTATTTTGGTCTACAGCAACAGAGACCAACTCAAGTCACTTTAACTTACAAAAGAGTCGAGATGGGGAAACTTGGAACACAATTGCAACTATCAATGCAGCGGGTAACTCAACTACCAATATTGATTATGATGTAACAGACTACAATGTAGAACCGATAGTCAATTATTATCGATTACAACAATATGACTTTGATGGTACATATGTAACCTATGGCCCAATTGCTATAAACAACATGTATTTAAATACCAAGTATGTCGTTAAACTATTGAATATGGCAGGTCAAGAGATCAATTGGGAACAAGCTATGGCTGCTGGAATATACATTGAAGTGTATTCAGATGGCAGCATCAAAAAAGTTATGAAATAACTTGGCAATCGCAATTTAATTTCATATATTTAATGTATGAAGGATTATCAGAAATTAGCACTCTATTTAGCATTACTTGCTAGCTCAGTTACTTTAGTATTAACCGGACA
>JACCDP010813438.1_pt1 | contig 11785 bp, 12 predicted proteins | sample 7445841 | NCBI WGS metagenome assembly JACCDP01 (sample SAMN15323441, study PRJNA562643) | freshwater metagenome | isolation source: river surface water | place: USA:Blue River Watershed | collected 2017-08-17
CCAGGCTCGGCGAGCGCCGGACCCCGCCCCCGGAGGTCGCCGCCCGGCGGCGGCCGCGAGGGGGGCGGGCCCAGCCCCCCGCCCGAGGATCCGTGCCGCGCGTCGTGTCCGTGCCCGTGATCGTGCCCGTGGGCATGCGCGTGATCGTGGCGATCGCTCACAGGTCCCTCACGAACTCGTAGTCGTCGCCGAAGTAGACGCGGCTGACCTGCTTGCCCATCTTGATGAGCTCCCGCGCGATCGCCTCGACGACGTGGCGGCGCGCGACCTTCTCGCGGCGGCTGCTGGCGATGATGCAGGCGTTGATCGACGCGTTCACGATGGCGCCGCCGGCGATCACGAACTGGTGCGAGAGGTAGTCCAGGTCGAGGTCGGGGTCCCGCGGGGCGTTGTGCGGGATGGCGCGCTCCCAGAGCTTGAGCCGCTGCGCCGGGTCCGGCATCGGGAACTCTACGACGGCGCCGAAGCGGCGCAGGAAGGCCTCGTCGATGTTCTCCTGCAGGTTCGTCGTCAGGATCGCGCAGCCCTCGAACACCTCGAGGCGTTGGAGCAGGAAGCTGACCTCCTGGTTGGCGAAGCGGTCCTGCGCCTGCTTGACTTCGCCGCGGCTGCCGAAGAGCGCGTCGGCCTCGTCGAAGAGGACCACCGCGCCGCCGCCCTCGGCCGCGTCGAAGATCTCGCGGAGGTTCTTCTCCGTCTCGCCGACCCACCGGCTGATGACGCTGGACAGGTCGACGCGGAACATGTCCAGGCCGAGCGTCCCGGCGATGACCTCGGCCGCCATCGTCTTTCCGGTGCCGGGGCCGCCGCTGAACAGCGCCTTGATGCCGTAGCCGCGCGGGCGGATCTTGTTGGCGCCCCAGCGGTGGTAGACGTTCTCCTGCTCGGAGAGGTAGTTCGTCAGGTGACGGAGCTGCTTCTCCACCTTCTCGGGGATGATCAGGTCCTTCCACTGGTACTGCGGGATGACGTGGGTCGCGAGGCCGCGGAACTCGGGCCGGGAGCCCTCGCGCGCGGCCGACCAGAGCGTGTCGAGCGACGGTTCGCGTCCGCCGGCCTCCGCCTCGGCGCGCTCGATCACGCGCGAGATCGTGGTGCCGCCGACCGAGTAGAACCGCTCCGCGATGTCCTCCGCGAGGCCCGGCGTCCATCCGCGCTGGGTCAGCGCCGCCCGCCACGCGTCGTTGCGCTCGTCGAGCGTGCTGCGCGCGACCTGCACGGTGACGCTCGTCCGCTCGGGACCGAGCAGGGCGCTGATCGCGCGGCGGTCGCTCCCGCCGACGAGCACGGGGTAGGGGAGCCCGGCGAGCGCGCTTCCGAGCGCGAGGAACTGCGCCCGCAGCGCGGGGTCCTCCTGCGCCGTCGTGACGTTCACGAGGTAGGGCAGCGCGCCGTTCATGCGCAGCTCGCGCACGAGGTCCCACGGCTCCTCGAGGTAGGCGCGGCAGCGCTCGAGGTCCACGCGCACGAGCGGGCGGTCGCACACCTGCGCGAGGTGCATCGCGACGGCTTCCCGCATGCCGGTGGTGCTGCCGACGAGCGCCACGGTGACCGGGTGGGCGAGGGAATCTCCGAGGTCCGCGATGCGGCTGCGCGTCGGCCCCGGCACGAACAGCGTCCCCTCGGTGGGGATGGGCGTGAACCCCGCGACGTTCGGGAGCTCCTCGTCCTCGAGCAGCCAGCGCAGGAGCCGCGGCGCCGGGAACACGCGGCGCGCGGTGTGCGTGTCGACGCCCTCGGCCGGGTTGAGCAGCAGCAGGCGGTAGCGCAGGAGCGGGCTCCCCGGCATGAGCCGCGAGATGAGCTGCAGGCGCTCGGTGCGCTCCTGGCGCAGGACGCGCGTGGCGAGGTCGACGGTGAGGAACGCCTGGTTGAGGTTGTCGTTGAGGTACGCGAAGATGCGCCCGTAGCCGCTGGCGATCTCCGGAGCGAGGGACAGCAGCAGCAGGTCGGCGTCGTCCCCGTCGAGCGCGAAGGCGCGGCACAGCCGCGCGAAGCGGCCCTCGGGCGCATCCCGCAGGGAGGCGGACGCCGCCACGGCATCCTCGAGGCCGTCGGGACCGCCGGGGTAGTCGATCTCGCCGTGGGCGCGCAGCAGGGCGTCGACCTCGTCGTCGGTGATCACCGAGCCCCAGAACTGCCCCTTCGCGCGCATGCTCGGGCGTGCGCGCTGGCGCCGGACCGCGCGGAGCAGGAGCAGATCGGTGCGACGCAGGCGTCGCGCGAGCTCGTCGAAGACCTGGCGCATGGCGTCTACAGGAAGCCGCGCCGGTCGCCCATGCGATCGTTGCGGAGGTCCCGCCGGACGTCGAGCGCGAGCACGACCTCGCGGGCGAGCTTGTCGACGATGGCCTGATGCGTGTAGCCCTCCGCGCGCAGCGCCGCGTAGCCACGCTGCAGGCGCTCCTGGGGCGTCTCGCTCTTGGGATCGCCCCCCGCGTTCACCCCGCCGCCGTGCGAACCGCCAGCCGCCGACCCGGCGCCGGGGGTGATGGGGCTCCCGAGCGACGCGCCGTCCCCGGTGCCCTGGGCGCGGTGCAGCACCATGCGCTCGACCGCGCGCGCCGCGATCTCCTCGGCGTCCTTCTCGACGTGCGTGTCCTCGCCGCCGGAATGGTCGAGGTGGTACTTCTCGTGGGCGTAGAGCGCCTGATCCTCGGGCTTGTTCGGATCGAAGTCGTCCGCGACGATGATGCTGCGGTCGACCGTCATCGCACGCGCGCCCAGCGCGTCGAGCGAGCGGGCCGCGGTGGCGCCGGTGTAGACCTCTCCGCCGTCCGCCATCGCCTGGCGTCGCAACGTGCCGCGCTCGGATCGCGCGGCGATGCGGTCGGCGGTGCGCGAGGCGCCGCCACGCTCGGTGCGGGGGACGGGGGGCTTTGCCATGCGGGAACCCTCGAAGGGAGTGTACCCCGGATCGGGCGCGTCGGTCGAGGGTCGTGATACGAGCGCGGCGGGGGAGGTCCACGCGTGATCCGTCGGTCGTTGCAGGTGCTGCGGGGCGCGGTCGCGGCCGGAGCGGGGGACCCCGGCGGGCTGTCGCCGTCGGTGGCGGTGCACCCGGTGGACATCGGCGCGCTCCCGCCCTCGGCGACGGTGCTCGTCGGGCGTCGCGGGGATGCGGATGCCGACGCGGACGGCTGGCTGCGGCGCGTATCCGGCTGGGTTTCCGGGCGAGCGCCCCACGATCCCGCGTGGCTCGGCGCCGTGGGGTCGGGCGCGGACCGGTACGCCGTCGGCGCCGTCCTTCACGATGGGCCTGGGGCGGAGGGGGCACGCCCCCTCCGCAACGCCTCCCCCGTGGCGTCGCTCGACGGGGCGGTGCCGTCGGGGCACGCGTGGGTCGTCGCCAGCGATCCCGAGCGCTTCTTCGCGCAGCTCCTGCCAGCGCTCGACGGGTCGACGACCCCACAGGGGCAGCGGCTGGCCGGCCGGCTGCGCGACGCCGGGTCCCACGTCGCGGTGGTGCGCCGGACGGTGCGCACGGTCGCGCTGTCGTTGGAGCTGTCGCCCGCGTCGTGGCTGCGCTTCCGCGTCGGCTGCGTCGACGGCGCGGCCGCGTTCCAGGCGGCGGTGGTGCTGGAGGCCTGGCGTGCCCGGCGCGCCGGCTACGACGACCGCCACGCGCCCGTGTTCACGCGGGCCGCGGTGTCGCGCGTGGGCGCCGTCGTCGAGGTGCGGTTCTCCGGCACGCGGGAGGACGTCCTGGCCCTCCTCGTCCCCGCCATGCGCGAGGCCCCGGCGCGTTAGCCCCCGCGTCATGCACACCTACCGTGGACTCGCGCTCGATCCGTTCCAGGAGAATGCCATCGCGGCGCTGGAGCGTGGCACGTCCGTGCTCGTCTGCGCCCCGACCGGCACCGGCAAGACCGTCATCGCCGACTGGGTCGTGGACCGCGCGCTGGCGCGGGGCCGCGAGGTCGTCTACACCGCGCCGATCAAGGCGCTGTCGAACCAGAAGTTCCGCGACTACGCCCGCCTCCACGGAGAATCCCGCGTGGGGCTCGTGACGGGGGACCTCGTCATCCGTCGGGACGCGCCGTGCCGGGTCATGACCACCGAGATCCTGCGCAACATGCTGCTCTCCGGCGAGGGCATGCCGCAGTTGGACGCGGTCGTCATCGACGAGATCCACTTCCTGGACGACCGCGAGCGCGGAACCACGTGGGAGGAAGTGCTCATCTACCTGCCCCAGCACGTGCAGATCGTGGGGCTGAGCGCGACGCTCTCGAACATGCGCGCGTTCGCGGCGTGGCTCGGCAGCGTGCGCGGAGCGCCGCTCGAGGTGGTTCAGGAGACGCAGCGCGCCGTGCCGTTGCAGTTCCGCGTCTGCAACCTCGACGCGGGCCTGCTCCCCCCCGATGACTACGACCGCGTCTGGCAGCGCGCGCAGGCCGCCGGCGAGGGCCGGGACGGCGGCGAGCGTCACGGACGCCAGGGCGGGCGGGAACGCGGGCGCCGACCGCGCGGCCCGGTCACGAGCCACATGGACGTGTTCGACCACCTGCGCGACCAGGGGCTGCTGCCGGCGCTGTACTTCGTGTTCAGCCGCAAGGCGACGGAGCTGTGCGCGCGCGGCCTCGCGGGGCGCCTGCGGCGCTCCCTGCTCGACGACTCCGAGCGCATCCGGGCCCGCGGCATCCTCGACGCGGCGGCGGCGGCCAACCCCAACCTGCTCGATGCCGAGCTGCGGAACATGCTGGAGATGGGCGTCGCCTACCACCACGCCGGCGCGCACGTGCAGTTCAAGGCGCTGGTGGAGGAGCTCTACGAGCTGCGTCTCGTCAAGATGCTGTACTGCACCTCCACGTTCGCCCTCGGCATCAACATGCCGGCACGCGCGGTCGCCTTCGACGGGCTGCGCAAGTTCGACGGCGTGAGCCAGCGCCCGCTCACCACCCGCGAGTTCATGCAGAAGGCCGGTCGCGCCGGTCGCCGCGGCCTGGACGACGTCGGCGTGGTCGTCGTCCGCACCGATGCGGGGGACTGGCGCGAGATGCGTCCGCAGCTGCAGGGCTACCTGCGTGGCGAGCCTGAGCCGGTGCGTTCCAGCTTCTCGCTGTCGTTCAACTCCGTCGTCAACCTGCTCGCGACCAACCCGCTCGAGCGCATCCGCGAGATCGTCGACAAGAGCTTCCTCACCTGGAGCCGTCGCGGCGAGGCGAAGCGCATGATCCGGGAGGCCGAGGAGCGCGCGGCACAGCTGCCCGCCGACGCCAGCAAGAAGGAACGCAAGGCCATCGATCGCCTGCACCGCCGTGCGGAGGAGGCCGGCGACCGCTCGTGGACGGAGTTCGAGGGCCGCGTGTCGTTCTTGAAGGACATCGGCTACCTCGACGCGGACGGCAGCTTCGGGGCGGGCGCCCGCGTGCTGCGGCACGTTCAGGTCGAGGAGATCTTCGTCACGGAGCTGGTCCTCGACGGCGTGCTCGAGGATCTCGACGACAAGCTGCTCTTCGGCCTGCTCTGCGCGATGAACAAGGAGTTCGGCCGCGACGTCCGCGTCCGCCCGCTCAAGGGCGCCGACCGCGATCTGGCGCGCCACGCCAACCGGATCCGCTTCGGACCGAACGTCACGCGCGCCGAGCAGCTCAGCGGGCTCGGGGTGACGTGGTGTCCCGACATGATCCCCTTCGGGCGCATGTGGGCCGAGGGACGCCCGCTCGCGGAGATTCTCCTGCATCTCGACGCGCCGACGGATGTGGGCGGCGATCTGGTCGGCGCGTTCCGCCGCGCGAAGGACCTCGTCGGGCAGCTGCGGCAGGTCTACGCGGAGGACACCACGCGCGCGGAGACGCTGGCGGCGCTGATCCGCTCGGTGTCGCGCGACGAGGTCATGGTCGTCGACTGACGCCCCCGGTGCGACGGCGCGCCGTGGCGGGTATGCTCGTGGCTGAACCCGGAGCGCCCATGTCCCGCCTCGTCCCTTCGATGCTGACCCTCGTCGCCCTGGTCGCCTGTGGCGGCGCGGACTCCGACACGGCCGCCGACCCGGCCGTCGGCACGGACACCGCCGTGGACGGCGGCACCTCGGACACCTTCTCGTATGCGCTCGACGGCGAGGTCGAACACGGCGCGCTCGGGCTGTTCACCCTGGACTTCGCGGCGGGCATGGAGCCGGGCGCGCTGCTCTCGGCCGCAACGGTGTCGGGCGACGTCGCCGCAGTGCCGGTGCGCGCGCCGGGCTCCGACGCGCTCGTCCCCTTCCCGGAGGACACCACCCTGTCCTTCGCCCTCTATGCCCCCCTGGCGTGGCGCGACGTGGACGCGGACCTCGCGCGGGACGAGGACGAAGCGTTCCTCGGCAGCGGACTCGTCGTCCTGGCCTACTTCAGCGGCGTGAACGCGGCGCTCGAGGCGGAAGGGTACGGCCCGGGCTGGAACGCGCTCGCGATGTCGCTCGACGGCGAGCGTCCCACGGTGCTTCCGCGGGACGCGCTCCGGCTCCCGCTCAACCTCGTCCCCCAGGAGTCGCTCACCCTTCGGGGAACGTCGGACGGGTCGCTGGGCGAAACGGCCCACGTGGCGGTCATCGCGACCGACGGTGACTCCCCGCCGGAGCGGATTCTCGCCGACACGCCCGCCACCGCGACGTGGTCGCTGACCGTGGCCGGCGCGCCCGAGCCGCTGCCGACCGGGCCGTTCCTCCAGCTGCGGGCGACGCCGGGGCTGTACGGCCTCGTCGCGGCGTGGTCCGACACCGACGGGTCCGGTGCCTACGGCCTCGGGGACGCGACGGTGCCGGTGTGCGCCGACGGCCAGGCCGGCCCCTCGGCCCTGACGGCGCTGTGGATCGGCGCCGTCACGAACGGCAGCGACGCCGTGATGATGGGGTTCACCGGGCTGCGCGCCGGTTGGCACCTCATGACGGCGGCGGACGGGGGCCTCACGCAGGTGGACGCGTCGACGCCCCTGCGGGCCTCGACGCGCTGCGGCGGACCGCCCACCTAGCCTTCGTTCGTCAGGACCTCGCGCACGTTGGACATCTCCGCGCGGAACGCGTCCTTGAGCGCCTCGCCGGCATCGGTGCGGGTACGGATCCGCATCGCGAGCAGGAGGTGCGTGAGCTTCTCCCCGAGATCGTCGCCCTCGACGCCGAGGCGGTCCTCGCCATACTCGGCGATGGCCTCGGCGCCGACGGCCAGCTCGTTCATGCCGTAGCGCTCGGCGAGGTGCCGGACGACAGCGGCCTTCACGCGCCCGCCTGGAGGCGCTCGAGGAACGCGCGGAACACGTCCTCCTGGTCCGTCGAGATGCCCTCGACGAAGACGCCGCCGCGGTAGAACGCGAAGTACGGCAGCGCCTCGATCGTGACGGTCTTCCGGGCCTTCGGCGACTTCTCGCCGTCGACCATGAAGAAGGAGACGTCCGGGTAGTCGTCGCTGATCCTCTTGAACTTCGGCTTGAACATGATGCACGGGCCGCACCAGCCGGCGTGGAAGTCCACGACGGCGAGCGGGGCGGCGCCCAGGGTCTTCGCGAAGGTGCGGTCGTCGAGGTCGCTGGCAGCCATGTTCACTCCGTTCGTGGGGGTCAGGCGCTGCGGCGGCGGCGCTTCTTGCCGATGACCGACTTGACGCCGTCGAGCGTCGCGCTCATGCCCTCGTCGCCTTCCTTCCAGTTGGCGGGGCAGACGTTGCCGGTCTTCTTGACGAACTGGTAGGCCTTCACGGTGCGGAGCACCTCGTCCACGTTGCGGCCGACCGGCAGGTTGTTGACGGTGGCGCTCTGGACGTTGCCGTCCGGGTCGAGGATGAACACGCCGCGGAACGCGACGGCGCCCGCGAGCACGTCGTAGTCGGCGCACATCTTCTTGGTGAGGTCCGCGAACAGCGGGTACTCGAGCTCACCGACGCCAGCCTCGGTGCGCGGCGTGCGCATCCACGCGAGGTGGGTGTGGACGCTGTCGACGCTCACGCCGAGGATCTCGCAGCCGACTTCCTTGAACTTGTGCGCGGCGTCGGAGAACGCCACGAGCTCGGTCGGGCAGACGAAGGTGAAGTCGAGCGGGTAGAACACCAGCACGAGCCACTTGCCCTTGTAGTCCTCGAGGCTCACGTTCTTCACTTCGCCCTTGAAGGCGGCCTGGCCGGCGAAGGCGGGGGCGGGCTGTCCGATGATGCTCATGGGGTCTCCGGGTCGGGTGGGCGACGTCGTTGTCGCGCAGAGGATGTAACGGGTCGTGTGCACGCGCGGGTGTATATGTGGCATCCAGGTGCACGAGATGGTGTGATTGGACCCAGAATCAGGCATCCACGATGCTGTAAGGGCCGATTTTGCGCCGAACCGTGCACGAAATCGTACTCAAACGTAATCGCAGCTTGCGACGCGGCCCGTGCTCAGCGGCGCGGGGGCGGCGGCGTCTTGCCGGGGCGTCCGGGCGCGGGCCCGCCGATGCGGGCGCCGGGCGGGACTTTCTTCCCGGTGGACTGTTCGTAGAGCGCGACGAGTTGCTCCTGGCTCATCTGGTCGGGGAAGACCTGGTACCAGGGGTCGCCGAACGCGGCACCGAAGTCGGGACGGCGCCGGTTGGAGAGCGCCTCCTGGATCGCCACCAGCGCCTTGTTGCCCGCGTTCGCCGCCAGGCCGCGGCCGATGACCGCGAGCGCGCGGTCGCGCTCCCGCGCCTCGTTGAGCACCCACGCGTAGAAGCCCCAGAACAGCGGCTCCCCAGACCCTGCGGCGCTGGCGTCCTCGAGCACCGAGACCGCCTGATCGTGACGGCCGCGCCGCTGGTGCACGACGCCGAGCATGGCGCGCGAACGCCAGTCTCGCGACCAGCTCCGCGCGAGGGCGGATGCCGCGGAGTCGAAGGCCGCGTCGGCCGCGGTGAGCTGCCGCTGCATGAGCATGCCCACGGCCTGCATCGCGTCGAGCTGGCCGATCTGCCCGTAGAGCTGGGATTCGACGAGCACCTGCCACTTGCCGAGCGCGAGCCCCGATTCGAGGGTGGCGCGGGCACCGGCGGCGTCCCCCGACTGCAGGCGCGCCATGGCCGTGGCGGCGAGGGCCTCCACCTGCGTGTTCGTCCTGCGTGCGAGCAGAAGGAAGGCCACGACGAAGGCGAGGAGCGCGGGAACGATGCCCGCGATCCAGCCGGACGCCACGAAACCGACGACGAAGGCGACCAGCGCGGCGGCCCCGGCGATGAGCAGGTTGTACATGGCCGGCGGACTAACCGGCCACGGAGGGCGGTGTCAGCGGGCGAAGCCCGTCTCGAAGCCCTCGTCCTGGCGCGCGGCGCGAAGCTCTCCCACGCCGCCGGTCAGGGCCCCGGTCTGCCCGTTGCCGGACCAGGTGTCGTCGTAGGTGTAGGTGCCCGCGAACTCGTCACCGGTCCAGGTCAGGTCGGCCACGTAGGTGAACACGTGGTTCGTCCTGGACACCGTCGCGAACTCGCTCGCGAAGCTGAGCGCGATGCGGTTGCAGTTGTCGTCCGCGGCCTTCATCGTCACCTGGAAGTTCTGCGGGATCGGGTCGCCGTACGCGCCGGCGCGCTCGGCGGCGTCCGTGATCTCGATGCTTCCGGTGCTGCCCTTGGACCAGGTGATCGCCCAGCGGGACCACCCGTTCGCGAACACCTCGTACGACGGGTAGGCCTCGTCCACCGTCGCACCGCCGTCGACGCCGACGTTGGTGAGGTGGTGCCAGACGGCCCAGGTGCCCTCGATGCGGGTCGGGTCGTCACATTCGCTGGCGCAGCCGCCCAGGGCGGGAAGGACGAGGAGGAGGACGAGCGGGCGCATGGGCACTCCGGGTCAGTAGAACGCGGCGCCGGGGCCCTCGTTGGGGCGCCCGTCCAGTGCTTCGAGCGCGGCGACCGCGGCGCGCGACGCCTGGGCGATCTCCTCCTCGCCACCGGCGAGGTAGAGGCGCCCGAACGCACCGAACGCCACGATCTCCAGCACCTCGACGCGGGCGGCCTTCTCGGCCTCGTTCGCGGCGATCAGCGCGTACCCGGCGGGGTGGCACTCGAGGATCCACAGCGTCTGGCCCTCGTCGATGACGTTGCCGTGCCGCATGCGGTTGGTGATCTGGGCGTGGTAGCCGGTGATGCCGGTGATCGTCTGGCTGCTCACGACGCGCGGACGCAGGCGGTCCTGCGCGGTGATCTCCAGCGCGCCGAGCACCGCGTCGCCCGCGGCGCGCACTTGCCCCTGATCGTCGTGCTGAAGCTGGAGGCACCCGTACTGGCGCTCGACGACCTGCATCCCGGGGGTGCAGGAGGTCTGCTTCAACGCGATGTCGGTCACGACGTTCACGTCCATGCCGGGCGCGACCTCGAAGAACACGGCCGCCTGCCGCTTGAGCGGCATGTACCCGCGGCTCACCGTCGCGAGAAACGCCGCGGTCTGCGGCTGGAGGACGTCGATGTAGGTGAAGCAGCGCAGCTCGATGCGGGAGGCCATGCAGCGGGGCTATCGGCGCGTCGGGAGGCCGTCAACGATGGACAGCGCGTCGGTCGGGCACGCGGGTGCGCAGGCCGGGGCGACGCCGGCGCCCTCGCAGCCATCGCACTTCACCGCCAGATCGAGCGCGTTCACGCGGCGGATGGCGCCGTAGGGGCAGGCGCTGACGCAGGTTCCGCAGCCCGTGCAACGGTCCTCGCGCAGCTCCACGCGGCCGTCCGGATAGCGAAGGAGCGCGTGGTGCGGGCAGACGGGCACGCACGGGGCCTCGGCGCAGTGCACGCACACCGCGAGCGTCGGCACGTCCGCCACGACCCGGATCGCGAGACGGCGCTGTTCGAGCACGAGGGTGTCATCCGGTTGCAGATCCGTTCGTCCGGTCCGCGCGGACACGCACGCCACCTCGCATGCCCCGCACGGCGCACAGGCCTCGGGGTCCAGAACGGGAAAGCGCAGGGCCACGTCCGGTCCCTATCGGCCGTCGGGACCGATGCGGAGCACCGCGGCCCACGCGGCACCGGCCACACCCGCGGCGATCAGCACGGGGACCGCGTCGCGAAGCGCCCACGCCACCGCCCCGAGCACCCCGGCGGCGAGCACGACGCGGGCGTGGTCCCGTACGAGCCGCCGCGCGTCGAGGGTGTCCCGTACGACCCACAGGAGCACCGCGCATTCTCCCGCCGCCGTGACCGCGTGGCTCACGGGGATCGCGACGGCGCCGAGCCCGGCGACCCGGTCGAGCACCAGGAGCAGCGGCACCTTCATCCCCAGCGCGCCATACGCCGCAGCGGCCACGGCGCCGGAACGGCCGAGCGCGTGGAGGATCGGCCCGAGCACCCGGTGCATGCAGATGAACAGCGTGGCGCCGGCGTAGCCGCGCAGCAGGGCCGCCGTGCCGGCCGTCGCTGCGGGGTCGAAGGCACCGCGCGCGAAGAGGAGTTGGCACAGGGGGTCCGCCAGCACCCCGAGCCCGACCGCACACGCGGAGGCGCCGGCCGCGTTGCCGACCAGGGCGCGTCCCACGTGCGCCCGCACGGCCTCGTCGTCCCCGTGGGCCCGGGCGCGCGACACGCCCGAGAGCGCCACGACGGCCACGCTTCCGGCGACGACCGACAGCGGGAGCTGCACCAGCCGAAACGCCATCGTCAGCTGGGTGAGCACCCCGGGTCCCGTGGCCGTGGCCCAGCGAGTCTCCACGAGCAGCGTCGCCTGGACGGCCGCGACGGCGAGGAGCGCCGGGCGCGCGGCGCGGATCGCCTCCGACAGGTGCGTGTCCGCGCGGAGGCGGGGGCGCGGCCAGGCGCCGATCCGTCGAAGCGACGGCACCAGCAGCGCGGCCTGCACGAACCCGGAGGCTGCCGTGGCGGTCGCGAGCG
>JACCDP010527854.1_pt1 | contig 11780 bp, 10 predicted proteins | sample 7445841 | NCBI WGS metagenome assembly JACCDP01 (sample SAMN15323441, study PRJNA562643) | freshwater metagenome | isolation source: river surface water | place: USA:Blue River Watershed | collected 2017-08-17
AAAAAGGATTAAAAAAGAATTTTTATTCGCGCGGTAAACGGAAAGAATTAGTATCTTTGCACCGAATTTAGAAAAGCGTTTTCATGAAAATCAGTGTTCTTCGTGCCCTTTTCGTGGTTTTGGTAAGCTTCTTTTTTGCCCCTCTGGTGGTTCGGGCTAACGAAGAGTTCAGCATCATGCACCACATTCAAGACGCACATGAGTGGCATCTTTGGGGCGAGGGTCATTCAGCGGCGTCCATTTCTTTGCCTATTTTACTCGTAGATGGCGGATTAAAGTGTTTTAGCTCTTCGAATTTTTACCACGGCAAAGAGTGCGTTGATACCTTGGAAGACGGAACGGTGCAATCGTATCTTTTGGGAGTTGGTCCCGCGGCAGGTTACGCCATGTTACATGAAAAAATCTACCGCACACACCACGAAAAACTGCATTTTCACAACGGTCATCCAAACAACCCTACACCATGGGATTTCTCCATTACCAAAAACGTATTGTCTTTGTTTATCGGGGCGGTTCTATTGTTAGTGCTCATGATGGTAACGGCGAATTTTTACAAGAGGAAGGGGGCTGTTGCGCCGCAAGGCATTGCAAAGTTCATTGAGCCACTGATCGTTTTTGTTCGAGACGAGGTGGCGATTCCAAATTTACCTCACGGTAAACATGTCAAGTACCTTGGATTTTTGACAACGATATTCTTTTTTATTTTGATCAACAACCTGTTGGGGATGATTCCTATTTTTCCTGGAGGGGCCAACCTTACCGGGAACATTACCGTGACGTTCTTTTTGGCTTGTTGCACCCTTTTGATTACGTTATTCAGCGGTAACAAAAATTATTGGAAGCACATTTTTGCCACTCCCGGAGTCCCAAAGGCCTTACTTCCTATCATGATACCTATCGAAATTGTGGGGATCTTTACCAAACCCTTTGCCTTAATGATTCGTTTGTTTGCGAATATGACGGCAGGGCACATCATCATTTTAGCTTTGTTTTCGATTATTTTCTTAAATAAATCAGCGGCATGGGCAGGTTTATCCGTGCCGATGGCCTTGTTTATTTCGTTGTTGGAGGTGTTAGTTGCGTTTTTACAGGCGTATTTGTTTTCGATGTTATCTGCCTTGTTCATTGGAGCAGCGGTAGAGGAAGAACATCATTAATTAGTAATTTTTTAAACTATATATTATGGCAGGAATGTTTGGTAGTGTTGCGGCGATAGGTGCTGGATTAGCAGTGCTTGGAGCAGGAATCGGAATCGGAAGAATCGGCGGTTCTGCGGTTGAAGGGATAGCTCGAAACCCAGAGGCAGCTGGAAAGATTCAAACGGTTATGCTAATTGCAGCAGCCCTTATTGAAGGAGTTGCGCTTTTTGGTGTAGTAGTTGGATTCCTTGGAGCGAAAGGATAGTTTTTAAAGTGCCCCCACGGTTGGTGGGGGCTTTTCATTGTAGATTAAGAAAATAAACGTATGGAGTTAGTAACCCCCAGTTATGGACTGTTGTTTTGGACGGGATTAACGTTCTGTCTGTTGTTGTTTGTATTGACCAAATTTGCTTGGAAGCCTATTCTAAATATGGTTAATACCCGAAGCAAGGCAATTGAGGATGCCTTGAAAGAAGCAGAAAAGGCGAGACATGAGATGCAACAGATGCATGCGGAAAACGAACGCATTTTAAAAGAGGCTCGTGCCGAACGGGATGCCATTCTCAAGGAGGCCAAAGATGCGGGGAGTAAGATGATTGATGATGCGCGCGAAAAGGCAAAATCGGAAGGTGCAAAATTGCTTGAGGCAGCAAAATCAGCCATCCAAAGCGAGCGTAACGCAGCACTTTCCGAAATGAAAGCACAAGTCGCTACATTTTCCGTTCAGATCGCAGAGCAACTCGTAAAAGAATCGCTTGCTTCGGAGTCCAAACAACAAGCGTTGGCAAGTAAATTAGCGGAGGAGATAAAGTTGAATTGATATGGCATCTACGAAATCAGCGATTAGATACGCAACCGCTTTAATGGAGTTGAGCTTGGCTCAAGGTAAAGTTGAGCTCATTGAGAAAGATTTATCCCGATTTGAGCAGGTGATGCAAACCTCAAACGATTTTCGCATTTTCTTGAATTCTCCGGTTATCAGGGATGATAAGAAAATTGCCATCTACCGGCAAATTTTAACCGATTTCGACGAATTAACCATGAGGTTTTTTGGCCTTGTGACCAAAAATGGCCGAGAACATTTGCTGCCTGAAATTGCACGTCAATTTCATCGCTTGATGGAAAAGCATCGCGATATTGTTTCGGGAACGATTACCACTTCAAGCGCCTTGGATGAGGTAACCAAGCAAACCATCATCCGAAAGGTTTCCGGATCCTTCAAAGGAAAGCTTTCGTTGAAAGAAGAGGTGAATCCTTCCTTGTTGGGGGGATTTATTATCCGAATTGACGACAAACAAATAGATGCTTCAGTTGCAAGCAAATTGAAGCAACTCAAACAAGAATTATTAAAGTAAAGAGCATAATACAATAATCATGGCAGATTTAAAACCAGCAGAAATTTCGGCAATATTACGAGAGCAGTTAGCCGGAGTGAAAACAGAGGCAGAGTTGCAAGAAGTAGGTACCGTTCTTCAAGTAGGAGATGGAATCGCACGAATTTTTGGGCTTAACGGTGTACAGTACGGTGAGTTGATTGAGTTCGACGGAGGCATTCGTGGTATTGCCTTGAACCTTGAAGAGGACAACGTAGGAGCGGTTTTGTTAGGTCGTTCTTCCGGCGTGAAAGAAGGAGATACCGTGAAACGTTTGGGTAGAATTGCCTCTGTGAACGTAGGGGACGGACTGGTTGGTCGAGTCGTCGACACCCTAGGAAACCCCATCGATGGTAAAGGACCTATTGTCGGTGAACTTTTTGAAATGCCGATTGAGCGCAAAGCGCCGGGAGTAATTTTCCGTCAACCGGTGAACGAGCCCCTTCAAACGGGTATCAAAGCCGTTGATGCCATGATTCCTATCGGTCGTGGTCAGCGTGAGTTAATCATCGGTGACCGTCAAACGGGTAAAACAACCGTGGCGATTGATACCATTATCAACCAACGAGAATTTTACGATCGAGGAGAACCGGTTTTTTGCATCTATGTAGCGATTGGTCAGAAAGGATCTACCGTAGCAGGGATTGTTAAAAAATTAGAAGACGCAGGTGCCATGGCTTACACTGTCATCGTTGCTGCAAATGCTTCCGATCCTGCTCCTATGCAGTTTTATGCTCCCATGACAGGCGCCGCCATTGGGGAGTATTTCCGTGACCTTGGTAAACCAGCCCTTATTGTTTACGATGATTTGTCCAAACAAGCAGTGGCGTATAGAGAGGTCTCGTTGTTGTTACGACGTCCTCCAGGTCGTGAGGCTTATCCAGGAGACGTATTCTACCTTCACTCACGTTTGTTGGAACGTGCGGCTAAGGTGATTAAAGACGACAGCATTGCTTCCCAGATGAATGACCTTCCAGAATCTCTGAAAGGAAAAGTCAAAGGAGGTGGTTCATTGACGGCTCTTCCCATTATTGAGACACAAGCAGGAGACGTTTCTGCCTACATTCCTACGAATGTTATTTCGATTACCGATGGTCAGATATTCTTGGAATCAGATTTGTTTAACTCCGGTATCCGCCCTGCGATTAACGTAGGTATTTCCGTTTCACGGGTTGGAGGTTCAGCTCAGATCAAGTCCATGAAAAAAGTGGCTGGAACCCTAAAATTGGATCAAGCCCAGTACCGTGAACTTGAAGCCTTTTCTAAATTTGGTTCCGACTTGGATGCTGCTACAAAGTCCGTACTTGATAAAGGAGCCAGAAACGTGGAAATCTTGAAACAGCGAGAGGGAGATCCGTTTCCGGTCGAAAAGCAAATCGCAATCATTTACGTCGGGACGAAAGGCTTAATTCAGAATGTTCCGGTAGCCAAGGTGAAAGAGTTCGAGAAAGAATTTTTGACCTTGCTTGAAAGCCAACATGCGGACGTCTTAGCCGCCTTGAAAGCTGGGCAGTTCTCCGACGAATTAACGGATGTTTTAGCTGCTAAAGCTAAGGAAGTTGCGGCTAAATTTTAATCTAAGGCGTTAGGAATGGCAAACTTAAAAGAAATACGCAACCGCATTAGTTCGGTTTCTTCAACCATGCAGATTACCTCTGCAATGAAAATGGTGTCAGCAGCGAAGCTGAAAAGAGCTCAGGATGCTATTACCCGTTTGCGGCCTTATGCTTCTAAATTGCGTTATATTCTAGAAAACGTAAGCGGAACCTTGGATATGTCGGAGAACGCATTCGCAGAAGATCGAGGTTCTAATAACGTTCTTATTGTCGCCATAACCTCGAATCGGGGCTTGTGCGGGGGATTTAACAGCAACATCATAAAGAAGGTTAATTCCTTAATCAAGGAGGATTTTTCCGACAGCAGCGTATCGGTGGTTTGCCTTGGAAAGAAGATTAAAGACGTTATCAAGAAAACCGAATATTACTACAGCAATGAAGTTATTGCCTCGCATGAAGACATTGTTGGAGCGGTTTCTTTTGAACGCACGCACGAAGTGAGTCAAGAATTAATGCGCGTTTTCCAGGAGAAAAAAGCCGATAGAATTGTACTGGTTTACAACCGTTTTGTCAATGCCGTAACCCAGTCTGTAGAAGTTGAGGGATTTTTGCCTTTGTCTTCCGAAAATAGTCAGAATAGCAATTCTACCAAGGATTATTTATTTGAACCGGGTAAAGAAGAAATTTTTGCGGAGCTCATCCCTAAATCTTTGAATACGCAGCTATTCAAAGCACTTTTGGATTCTGTGGCCGCAGAACACGCGGCTCGAATGACGGCCATGCATAAGGCAACCGATAACGCATCTGAACTCAGGAAAGCACTGAAATTAAGCTATAACAAAGCCCGTCAAGCAGCCATTACCAACGAAATTTTAGAGATTGTTGGAGGAGCGGAAGCTTTAAATGCTTAATTTAGAGTCCAGCCATGGAATCGGTTATCAAAGTTCTTATCGTAGACGATCACAAACTCATCAGTGAAGCTTGGGCCAGTTTGCTAAAGGATTCTCCTCAGGTTTCGGTGTGTGCTACAGCGGACTCGGAATCCAGTGCTTACGATCAAGCCTACGTGCACAAACCGGACATTGTACTGATGGACATCAACTTGGGGGCAGGTTCCGGAATTAATGCTGCAATAAGGATTTTAGATTCGCTTCCCAAAACCCGAGTAATTGGCCTTTCACTGCACGATGATATTTCCTATGTTAAGAAATTTTTATCGATAGGCGCTAAAGGGTATCTCACTAAAAACACCAATAAAGCGGAATTAGTGAGTGCAATTCAAAGCGTTTATAAAGGGGAGCTCTTCATCGCTGCGGAAATCAAAGACCGTTATTTTGCTTCCTTATTGAATGCAGATGACAGCGAGAAGAAAGAACTCACCTTGAAAGAAATTGAAATAGTTAAGTTAATCGCCCAAGGCTTGACTTCGAAAGAAATTGGCGACAAACTGTTTGTCTCACACCGCACGGTTGAAACACACCGGCATAACATTCTTAAAAAACTCGATCTGCCGAATGCCGCACAATTGAGCAGTTGGGCAAAAGACAAGGGTTACGTTTAGCTGATCGTTGGGCCTTCTTCAAATCCACGTTCACTGACTAGCGCACTGAGTTTTCCCTCTTCGTTTTCAGCCATAAGCAGCATTCCATGCGATTCCACCCCACGTATTTTTCGAGGTGCAAGATTCATTAAAACAACCACCGATTTTCCAAGGATCTCCTCCGCAGTGTAATGCAAGGCAATTCCTGAAACAATGGTTCGCTCATCGATTCCAGTATTGACGGTTAACACCAACAGTTTGTCGGCATTTTCCATTTTTTGTGCAGCGGTTACCTTGCCCAAGCGAAGGTCCATTTTCGTAAAATCATCAAAGGATATAAAGTCTTTCATAGGCGGATAGTTCTGTTGCGTTGAAGCGGGTTGAAGCTTTTGGCGTTCAGCTTCCACCATTTCATCGGTGATTTTCTCAAAGAGAATTTCAGCGTTATGAATGGAATGGCCGGAGTGAATTGGGGCAACCTTTCCTTGCCAAGAGTCGATAGGAAGGTTTAACATTGCGTACATTTTCTTAGAAGTATCCGGTAAAAATATTTGTGCCATTCTTGCCAGCTCGCGGGTAATTTGAAGCGCTGTATTTAGAATGGTAGGAACCCGTTCCGGTTGGGTTTTAATTTTTTTCCATGGTTCTTCCTCAGCTAAGTATTTGTTTCCCAATCGGGCAATTTGCATCATTTCTTGTTGTGCTTCCCGTATTTTGTAGGCATACATGAGTTCCGAAATTCTAGGTTCGAATTCTTGAAGACGCTCTAATAAAACGGTTTCCTCTGGGCTAAGTTCCCCCGCTGCAGGAACAACTCCATCGAAGTATTTATGGGTTAGGACCAAGGTGCGGTTGACAAAATTCCCGAGGATGTCCGCCAATTCGGCGTTCACCCGTTGTTGGAAATCAGCCCACGTAAACTCCGAATCTTTGCTTTCAGGTGCGATGGAAGTAAGTACGTATTTTAATTCATCCGTTTTAGTAGGATACCGTTCGATATACTCGTGCAACCAAACGGCCCAATTCCGGGAAGTAGAAAATTTATCCCCTTCTAGGTTTAAAAATTCGTAGGCAGGCACGTTGTTGGGAAGGATATATTCCCCGTGGGTTTTCAATAAAATCGGAAAGATGATCGCATGAAATACGATGTTATCCTTGCCGATGAAATGCACCAATTTCGTGTCTTTGCCTTCGGTTTTCTTCCAATAGGGACGCCAATCTTTCCCTGTTTTTTCAGCCCAAGCTTGCGTAGCAGAGATATAGCCAATGGGAGCGTCTAGCCAAACGTAGAGCACTTTCCCTTCCGCATTGGGAAGCGGAACAGGTACGCCCCAATCCAAGTCGCGTGTCATCGCCCTCGGTTTCAATCCTGATTTAATCCACGACATGCACTGACCGATGACTTGGTTCCGCCATTCTTTGGGATTGTGTTGCTGCAAGTCGTTCAAAAGGCCGTCTTGGATCCAAGATTCAAGCCATGCTTCATGATCGTTCATGGGGAGATACCAGTGCGAGGTTTCCTTCAGGATGGGGCTCAACCCGGACAGCGTTGAGGTTGGGTTAATAAGATCGGTAGGACTTAAATCGCTTCCGCATTTTTCGCATTGATCTCCGTAGGCCGAAGGATTTTCACATTTTGGACACGTTCCTGTGATGTAACGGTCCGCCAAGAATTGTTGAAACGATTCATCAAAGTACTGTTGGGATTTCTGTTCGATGAAGGCTTGGTTCTCGTGCAGTTTCAAGAAAAATTCCGAAGAAACTTTGCGGTGCAGTTCGCTGCTGGTTCGGTGGTAAATATCAAAGGTAATACCAAATTTGTGAAAGCTATTTTGAATGAGTTCATGGTATTTGTCCACAATTTCTTTTGGGCTAATTCCTTCTTTCTTAGCGCGCAACGTAATGGCTGCCCCGTGTTCATCGCTCCCACAAATGAACAAGGCATCTTCGCCTTTTAATCGAAGAAAACGCACGAAGATGTCGGCAGGTAAATAAACCCCGGCCAGGTGCCCAAGGTGAAGGGGGCCGTTGGCATAAGGGAGAGCAGCAGTTACTGTGTATCGTTTCATAACCTTCGGGGCAAAGATACGTTAACTGTGGGGAATTATATCCAATAAAAAAGGGGGCAAAGCCCCCCTTTCTGTAAAATCTTAAGAAGATTATTTCTTAACTACGTTGAATTGTGCGGTTTTACCGTTTTCAAGGGTAACGTTGAAAATGTACATGCCGTTGTTCAATCCTTCTAAGGAGTAATCTGCACTTCCGTTCAACAAGTTGATGGTTGATGTAGCAGCAATTTTTCCGGAAATATCAGTAACCACCACAACGGCAGAACCTTCACCGTCGATGTTAAGGCTTACTTTGTCATTTGCAGGGTTAGGATATGCCATACCGTTTACGGTAGAAGCCTCATCCAGCCCAATGCTGTTCGCATCAATGACACGAAGCACTAAAGCATTCGGCAAATCCGTACCAAAACCTGCGGCATAGTAGGTTCCATCGCTTTCGATTGGCGAAAGCGGTTGAGCATACCAATTGTAGTTCCAAGTATAGTCAGTATTGCCATCGAATCCTAAGTAAACTTCAAGATTAACGGTTTGCGCACAAGCTAAATAGCGTACGTTGTCCTCAAGAACTACCGCCTGATCAAAGGCGCCATATACTAAGTCTCCTTGCAAATCCGATGGATAGTAATAGAAACCTTGACCAACCTGAGTAAGGGTATTAAACCCGAAGTTAGGGTCGTTTAAGTCCGTAAAATTGTCCTCCCACTTGTAAAGGGTTAAGGCAATTTCTTCGCCGTCTAATGTTACACCGGAAGCGGCATTGGTGGTAGCAGAGAAGTGGGCACCAACCGCGGCAATTCGGCTCGCATTAGCGTCTTTAAGTACCGTACAAACGGAATACGTAGCGTTGTTGGTTCCAGGTCGGTAGTGTGCATTTGGAGCAGCATTTCCTGTAGCAACGTCTAAAGCAGCGAACGAGTACAATGAGTCTTGAATGACGAAATCGTAAGATGCACTGTTATCCGATGTATCGTCGTCGGCTACACCGCCACCAAGGGCAATGTTGTACGCCAAGGTGTAGCGGCCCGTTGGGTAGGTAGCTAATGAAAATGCAGGAAGGTTCATCGCTTGAGAAGGCTCGATGTCGATGCTGTCCCCAGGCGCTAGGTTAATTCCGGATACGGAGTTATTGTAAACAACTGCTCCAGAAGGATCGGTTACCGTAGCAGTTAATGTGATACCCGCTTGCGATTGGTTTCCATAATTGTAAATTCGAGTTCCTAAGTCAAAACCAAACTCTGTTCCGTTTTGCGCAAGGTAAGAAACCACCCCACCATTTTTAGGGATCAGCGTGGTGGCGGCAGTCATTGCAGCATCGTTCGGATTTAAACCAATTTTATTCCCCATGAACATCACTACTGGACCGTTCGCCATTTCTTGAACGATGTTCATTCCATCAATAAAATCAAGCATTACAACCGGAATGGTAACGGTTGCTCCGTTCGCTCCAGGTCCCATGTTCAACCATTCTCCTGGGTTACGGTTAACGATAATTACTCCTACTGCTCCTGCGTTCTGAGCGTTTAAAGCTTTCGCTCCGAACTCGCAGGTGTTACGGAAAATAACCGCAATCTTTCCTGTTAAGTTATTCGTAAGAGGATTACAACCCTCTTGAGAAATAGGGTTTCCTTGAGGATTGGTTCCAGGAGTCCCATCTTCTACCATCATTAGGGTATCCTCTACCCACGTGTTTGGAACGGTAAAATCCGGAGTTCCCCAACCTCCTGCTGGGTCAGCCCAAGAAAAGGTATAGTTTCCAGCAATTGCACCAGGGGAAATTCCCTTAACGGCAATTTGGCCATGGGCCACAGCAAACACAAAAAGTGCGCTGATAGAAAGTAATAATTTTTTCATAATAAATTAGAATTAATGTAATGAGGCGAAAATTACAAAAAAATTCTAAAATAGAAAGCGGTCAAGTATAATTATCTAAGAAAGTAGACAAGAACATAAATCAATCCTGCTAAAAGAGCACTTACCGGTATGGTCAGAATCCATGCCCAAAGCAAATTGACGGTAACTCCCCATCGAACGGCGCTCAATCGTTTGGTGGCTCCTACTCCAATGATGGAACCTGTAATGGTGTGCGTTGTAGAAACAGGAATACCAAAGTTGGAAACAGTAAACAGGGTCAATGCGCCCGCAGTTTCTGCACATACCCCTTCCAACGGCGTCACCTTGGTAATTTTTGATCCCATGGTTTTTACAATTTTCCACCCCCCCATTAAAGTTCCCAATCCAATCATAAAGTAGCAACCAAAGGCAATCCAAAACGGCATGGTTTCGGAGTGCACTTTGGTTTTAATCTTGTGGCCGCTTTTCAATTCTCCGTTGGGATTTACAAAATTGCTAAAAAGCATTGCGTGACGGTATGCTGGATTGAGTACTTTGTCTTTGAAAATGATTTCCTTGGACTTAGCATCGCACAAATCCTTACCGTTCATGAACACCTCTAATTTTACCAAGGAAGAGTCAATGGCCTTGTAGCTCGGGATATTAACCTTGTTTTTCGCCACCAATGTTCCGGACTCATTGTAGATAACTTCTCCAGTTCCACGGACAATTTCATGATGGTTAACATAGTATAACGTTGAGTCGACCACGGCATATTCAGGTTTGAATTTTTCCAATTTTCCGTTCGCATTGTGGAATTCAATTTGAACCAGCTCCGTAATGGCGAAAGGTTTACCGATGTTGTCCTCCGTTCCGGCTTTTCGTTCAGTATTTCCATACACAAGCAAGGCCGCACAAATAATGCCCATGACTTTTTGCGAATCAGCGCCTCCGTGTCCTAACGAGAATGCGGCAGAAGAGAGCAACTGCAACTTTTTGTGCATTTCCGCTTCGCGCAGCGCAGAAGGTCGATTTCGGTAGGCTAGGTAATGGAAGGTATAAACGAGCACAAAAACACCGATCATGGCCGCAACAATGTACAACATGATGATTTTAACATCCATGTATTCTACCATGTACAGTATTCCGAAAATGGTCAACGTCGAAAGCAGGGCAATGACCAACATCTTATTCCAAAAATTGCGGGCTATGGTTGCAACGGTAATCATGTAGGAAATAAATCCTCCAATGATTGGGGCCAGGAAAATGAACAAGATAATGGTTAAAATTTCTTTGCCTGCAATTACGCCAAACCCTTCGGATAGGGACCCGGTTTGCATCGTCACATGCGTAACGGCTGCACCAGCAAAACCACCGATTAACGTATGCGAAGAGGAAGAGGGGATGCCTAACCACCACGTGAGAAGGTTCCATACGGTGGCAGCCACCAAACCGGCGAAAATAACCCAAAGATCAATGGCGGTATTGTCCACGGTTTTGGCTACGGTATTGCCCACGCTCATATCAAATACCCAATAAGCGACAATGTTAAAGAACGCGGCCCAAATTACCGCTTGGAGAGGCGTTAGTACTTTGGTCGAAACCACGGTTGCAATGGAATTCGCTGCGTCGTGAAACCCGTTGACCAAATCGAACAAGAGGGCAATTACAATAACGACGATGAGTAGGGTAAACATGGAGGATTAGGCAAATTTTACTACAATGGACTCTATCACGTTTCCAGCATCCTCGCATTTGTCGGTCGCCGCTTCTAAAACCATGTAAAGCTCGCGACGTTTGATGAGTTCTTTTGCATCAACATCAGACTCGAAAAGTCGCTCTATGCATGTGTCAAAAACTGCATCGGCTGCGTTTTCTGCCGTGTTAATTTTAATGATGCAATCAATGATTTTCTGCGTGTTTTTCAGGTTTCGCAATTCCATTACCGCTTGTTTGAGCGCTAAAACTCCTTCTAGGATGAGTTTCGCACTTTTTTGAATCCCATCGTCGGCTAATGGATCGAGTTTGTAAAAGTTGATTTTTTTTCCGGATGCGTATATGTAGTCCGCAACATCATCCAATGCACTCGCAAGACTGTGGATATCCTCGCGATCGAATGGCGTAATGAAGTTTTTACCTAATTCCACGAAAATAGTGTGTGTAATCGCATCGTTTTCATGTTCGATATCCTTCATTTGATGAATGATAATTTGACGCTTGTTGTAGTCGGCTTCATGCACCACTTCTACTAACAGCTCAGCAATGCGACGAAT
>JACCDP010599354.1_pt1 | contig 11780 bp, 24 predicted proteins | sample 7445841 | NCBI WGS metagenome assembly JACCDP01 (sample SAMN15323441, study PRJNA562643) | freshwater metagenome | isolation source: river surface water | place: USA:Blue River Watershed | collected 2017-08-17
CCATCGCCTCGGTGTGGACGCGTGCCATCCTCGGAAGCAAGACATGGGATACGCAGGCAGAGAAGAAGGACGCCACCATCGCGTTCGTGCAGCGTCGCCTGCCTTCTCTTGACCTCGTGCTTCAAGGTCGGCGTACTCCGCATGACGGGCTTGCCGATGCTGCGTGCCTTGCTATGTGGGGCATGTCGCAGCCATGAAGGTGGTAGCTCGTGGTTGCGCCTTGGGACGTTCCCTCGTCGCTGTGCTGGTGGTGTGGCAGGCGGGGGAGCGTCCCTCCTTATTGGAGGTGAGTGATGTCGTGGCTTGATGAAGCACGCGCCATCCCTGCTGCTGCCGTGGTGCAGGCGCTTGGACTCACCGTGTCACGCCGTGCTCTCGGCCCGTGCCCTACATGTGGAGCGCAGCGTCGCTCGCGTAGCGACAAGCGTCTGCCGATGATGTTCGACAACGGTGGCGCATCCGTGAAGTGTCTTGCCTGTGGCGTTCACTCCAGCGGGCTGTGGCTCGCAGCCGCTGCCGTCTTCGGTCGTGCTCCGCAATCCGGTGACGACTGGTCGCGTGTGCGCTCGTGGCTTCAAGGCGTGAACCTGCTGGCGGGTCATGGCGAGCATGTCGAGGTCAACCGTGCTGACCTTGCACCTGTCGTCATTGAGCAGACGCCACCTCCACCTGTAGACCAGGTCGCCGCGCTCCTGCGCTGCTGCCGGCCTGCCTCTACCGATGCAGAGGTAGCCGCATACCTTGAGCGACGCGGCATTCCTGTCGACGCTCCATGCGGTGCGCTGCCCATGCTCGACGTCTACCCTGACTGGTGGCCGTGGGGTCGCAACTACCCGCTCATGGTCGGGGCGTACGATGGTATGGGGAGTCTACGCTCTTGTCATGCTCGCGCCATCACCGACAATGTGATGGGCAAGACCCGCTGGCCGCGAGGCTACGCTGCTGGCTGGCTCTTCCTCGACCCGTGGCGTGCTCGACCGATGATGCAGGGCAAGCCCAACGAGGTGAGCCAGGTCATCATCGTTGAAGGACTGACGGACTACCTCGCAGCTGCATGCGCTGCCCGCAGTGATGACGCTACCGCAGTCATCGGTGGTGGCGCTGGATCATGGAAGCACCTTGCCTCAGGTCGTGTGCCGGGACACGCTACCGTCTACATCGCCACCGACCAAGACTCCGTAGGGGAGAAGTACGCCAGCGAGATAGCAGATGCTCTCGCGGGGTACAGCCTCCGACGAATCAACCTCGCACTCTTCGCTACCACGAAGGAACACCACCATGTCGCCTGACCTTCCAAGCCTCCTCGCTGGAGGACTGACTCTTCCTGACCTGCTCAACGCTGCGGAGGTCAAGCCATCTGACCTCAAGGACGACAAGACCCGCGCCAAGCTCGCAGCATGGGCCATGAAGTCTTTCATCGCTTTCTGCCGCAACGCTGCTGGAAAGCCTAAGGCTGAGGCGATGGTTGACTGGGCCTCGCTCTGCACGCCGCGCTTCATGCTCGCACTCGGAGCACAGTGGACGCTAGAGCAAGAGCCGCTCATGCGCGAGGTCTTCCTGCTTGGGCAGAACCCTGGCTGGAGCAAGTGGAGCGCACAGCTCCTCACCATGGTGCGGTCAGAAGCTCGTCGTCTGTCTCTTGGTCGAGGCGGTAAGGCCGGAACGCGTCGCATCACCACGCTGACCGAGAAGATCCGCGCATCGCTTGGCGACATCGTTGACGAGATCGATGTCTCTGACGATGTGACCTGCCCTGTCGGCTTCCGCGTGGATGCCGGCGGCGTGTGGAAGATCGTCACCGACGAGGACGGAAGCGAGCGGTCTGAGAACCTGTGCCGTACGCCCATCCTCATCACCGGCATCATGCGTGACGTCGACAGCGATGGCTCCTACGTCATGCTGCGCTGGCGCTCCAAGGGCCGCTGGCACCAGCATGTCTGCGGTCGCAAGGATGTGCTCGTAGCGTCTGACTTGTCGCAGCTCTCTGCGTTCAACGTCCCGGTCAGCAGCAACAGCGCACGCGGGCTGGTCGACTGGTTCGAAGCGTACCTGCACCAGAACGAGGCGGCTATCAACGAGGCCGTGACTGTCGGCCACCTCGGCTGGAATCAGAGCGGCTACATGTGGGGCCGCAACCTCATCACGCCTGACGGTATCGTCATGGCCGACCTCGACACGGGGTCGTGGGACGCTGCGCCTATCCACCTCGACATCAACAAGCCTGGCCTGTCCAGCATGGCGAAGGGCTACTTCCAGCGTGGAACGTGGGACGAGTGGTGCAGCATGGTCAGCCGGCTGCGTCAGCACCCGCGCTTCGGACTCGCCATCCTCGCGTCCATCTGCCCGCCCATCCTAAAGCATCTGCCTGAGGCTCCTAACTTCTGCATCGACTTCGGTGGAGAGACGAGCAAGGGCAAGACCACGGCGCTGCGCTTGGCTGCGAGCGTGTGGGGTTCACCGAGCGAGCGCGACAACGGTCTGGTGTGGTCGTGGGATGCGACGCAGACCTGGATCGAGCGCGCTGCTGCGTTCGTGTGCGACATGCCGCTCATCCTCGATGACAGCAAGCGTGCGAAGCCTGACCGCGTAAGCAGCATCGTCTACGCTGTGGCGCAGGGCATGGGTCGTGGCCGCGCCACGATCCAAGGTCTTCAGGAGCAGACGCACTGGCGCACGGTGCTTCTGTCCACGGGCGAAGCTCCGCTCACGCACTACGCTACGGAAGGTGGAGCTGCTGCTCGCATCCTGTCGCTGTGGGGTTCGCCGTTCTCCAAGCACGAGCCGCTGGCGCACGGTGAGATCGCTCGACTTACCAGCCGCGACGCGCACCGCTACCATGGACACCTCGGCCCTCGCATCGTGCAGATGCTGAACGACCCTGCGGTGGTGTCGGCCATGCGTGACCAGTACGACCGCAGCGTGGACGGCTTCAGCGACATGCTGAAGTTCAACCCTATCGGTGGACGCATCGCGCAGTACCTCGCCGTGCTCGCGTGTGCGGAGTTCCTGTACCAGCGCACGGGCGCACCGCAGTTCATCCGCAGCCCCATCACGGAGGCTTACGGTGGCGTGGCTGCGTCGATGGTGAACGCTGACCGTGCGACCTCGGCCATGCACGACATGCTGTCGTACCTCGCGTCGATGCAGGCGAGCCTTGAGAAGGCACCAGGCACGAGCAAGGAGGCTCCTCCGCAGGGATGGTCTGGTCGCTGGCAGGGCGGCGACATGTGGGAGTTCATCGGCGTGCGTCCGGACATCTGCAAGGATCGTCTGCGCTTCTGGGGCTACGACGCAGCCGCCATCCTCGCTACGTGGAAGGAACGCGGGTGGACGCGATGCGATGCGAACCACATCACCTCGACCATGACCATGTCGGGTGCGGTGGTGCGGCTCGTCGTCGTCAAGGCAGAGGCCAAGTACGCCGTGAACAACCAAGCGAAGTTCAAGGTTCTTGAGACGATGGACGAAGCCATCGATGAGCGCCGCGAGGAGATCGCGAGCGAGAGCACAGAGCAGCAGCCGCTCTGGTAAAGCAAGAGGCCCACTCGGAGATACCGGGTGGGCCTTCTAGTTGAACGTGTAAGGAATGCTTACCTGTTGAAGTCGTCGCAGTAACGGACACGAACCTTGCGACGTCCCCAAGCACTAGCCTCCTCGACCGTGGGCGCGAGGATGTCTAGCCTGTTGCGACGGCGAACCTTTGAGCCTCTGTCCTGCACAGTCACGCGCTGCCAGCGTCGGTCGATGTACAGCTCAAGGCATGTACCGAACGCCCATGCTGGCGAGGCTGCGACGTAGCCGTACTCGTGCTCCGCTCGCAGACCTGAAGCCATCGTTCCCGTGCAGCCATCACAGTTCGCGACGTAGGCTGTCGCAACCATGAGCCAGGTCATGCGTTGAACCGTGGGTCAGCAGGGCCATCGACGTAGATGACATCGACCTTGTTGCTGGTGAGGAACGCAGGCCCAGCGTCGCCACCAGCGTAGCCGTTACGCACGCAGTAGACGCGACCGATGCCGGCATGGAAGATGAGCTTGCTGCACATCAAGCACGGCTGGCCTGTGACGATGAGCCATGCTCCCTCGGTGGCGACGCCTCGCCTAGCTGCGTTCGCGAGGGCGTTGCTCTCGGCGTGGTGGCACCCAAGCTCTAGCCTCGTGCCTGACTCCACATGCTCACGTTCGCAGACCGTGCCACCGCACAGCGGGTTCGGACTGCCACGGCTGGTGCCGTTGTAGCCGTCCGAGATGACGCTATTGGTGTGCGGGTCGATGAGCACCGCACCGAACGAACGACGCGGGCAGGGCGACAGGCTGGCCAGGAACAAGCATTGTTCGATGCGGACGCGCAGATGCTTCTCCTTCATGGTTCATCCCTAGGCGTTTGGCAGACAGGGCCGCAGTCGATGTCGTCATCCGGTTCGTAGGAGTCCTGAGGCAGCTCATCAAGGAAGACGCGCTTTCCCTCTACACGCACGAGTCGAGCACCGATGAGGCGTGACTGATGCGCCCGACGCGCGAACGTTTCTGGGAACAGACGACGCACACGGTTCCAGTAGCCAGTACTCGTAGACTTCACGCATCCGATGCAGTTGTTGTGGTCGAAGCCTAGGTCGTACATGGCCGGTAGCGCGATGCCTGCCTCGGCAAGCGCGTCCTTGCATGACTGCTTCGTCACGCCCTGGTCGATGAGGATCCACTCGACATCAAGCTCTGGGTTGTTGCTCTCAAACGTCGCAGCGCGCTTGGCCTCCTCGACCGTGTAGCCGAAGATGTGCGTGTCGCTCGACTGCTGAAAGGAAAGTCGCGGAAACTTCTTAAGCTCCGTCGTGCATCGAGCACCCGCGATGCCCGCCATGTAGCGCGTCTTGACGAAGACATCGTCAATGTCAGCGTACTTGTCCGAGCGGATGACGGTGATCGGGATGCCGATCCATCGTTGAACGTCGTCAAAGAACCTGGCGTTGTCAGGATGCTCCGACGCCAGCGTGTCGCAGTAGACGACGGTGCAGCGACTGCCGTACTTCAGCACTGCCAGCTTTGCGGCCATTGCAGATGCGGCTCCGCACGAGAACCATACGAGGATGCGGTTCATGCTGCCTCCTCGGATGCCTTGGTGGTGACGACAAGCTCGCGCAGTATGGAGCGGAGCCGCTTCCTGTCTACGAAGCGACGGCACCGATAGGTCACGCCTGGGAACTTGGCATCACGGATAGCGACGGCATCACCAAGGCGACCCGTGTATGCGCGGCGTACGACCTGCGCGAGGTCGGGACGGTCACCGATGACGAGAAGCTCGCGGCCCTCGACGCTCGGCACACGCTCACGCGCGGCAAGCAGACCCTGCATCGTCGCGTAGACCCACGCCTCTGCCTCGGTGCTGACCCAGCTCTCGATGGTGAACGCCTCGCCCACGCCACCGTCGAGCGCGATGGTGTACGCGCCTGCGCGCATGTCGTCGTACCATTCTGCATGGACGGCGACGATCACGGCCACCGTCCGATGCGACGCGCGATGCGTGCGACTACGTCGAGCAGATACTGTGTGATGTCGATGATCATGGCTCCTCCTCGCGGCGGTGCTCGCCGCGTTCAATGGCTTCGGCGGCGCATGTGTACTCGGAACCTCCGATGGAGTTGGCCCAGATCCGATGAGGCTCGTCGCTCCGCAGCCACGCCACCACGGCGGCGCGCTCCTCGGCGACTGCTCGATCCGCTGCGCGAAGCGCCAACTCGCGCAACAACTCGATTGCTCGACTGAGTGTGATCTCATTACTATGAGCGCACAAAATCGCTTGACTCATCTCGATGTACCCAAGACCCAAATGGCGTGCTCTTGAATAGTCGTCGAGTATGCGCTTCACATCTTCGTTCATCGTTGCTCCTCGCGGCGGTGCTCGCCGCGTTCGATGGCGTCCGCTGCGTAGCGTCGCGACTCATCCCATCCCTTGCGCAGCCACGCCACCACGGCGGCGCGCTCACGCTCGATGGCATGGGTGATGCTGGTTCCGCGCGACTGTAGCTGCATGACCTCTGCGTAAAGGTGACGGTTCTCGTCAGATAGTCGACGCACCTCGATGAGGAGGTCGGCTACGTCATCACGAGCGTGCGCGATGAACCTAGCGTTCGCAGCAGCGACAGCGCGACCAGTTGAAGGGTTGTCCACGCTTCCGTATACGGTGATGAAGTCATCCCATGACTTGTACTTGAGCATCGGGTCACCGTTCTCCGCAGAGATGGTGCAGTCGTGGCCTTTGCTCTCGTACGTCCACGGCCCAGGCGTTGCAGCCTTTAGCCTCTCGTAGATGTCAGATACATTGAGCATTGCTTCTCCTTTATGTGACACTATGTGTCAGACAACTCTTCTGCCTCGACAACTGTTACGTTCTCGATGCTGCCCTGCTGGAAGGCTGCGCGGACGACACGGTTCTGCGCGGCCACGCAGGTAGGCTCTACGCCAGCCTCGTCATCGAGCGCGGTCAGACCATGGTACGTCCATCGCCATGCCTCTGCGTTGACCTGGCTTACGTGACCGATGGTGCCGTCAGGCATCGTGATTGTCCACGCGTAGTCGATAGTGCTTCTCCACCTCATCCCTCACCTCGTGCTGCGCGGAGGACGCACCAGCGCATGTACGTGGTCACGGGCATGCTGGCTCGTTCAGCTGCTGCTACGATCTCTGCGCGCTCGGTCGCGTTGACCATGACGTTGAGCTGGAACGCGCGCGACCGCGTCTGACTCCAGCGTTCAGAGTCGCTGCTCTTCTTCTTGGGTTCGTCGGTACGTGCGGGCATTAGGCTTCTCCTACGGATTGGTCGCTGAGGTTGGTGAGCATGTCGGACGCGATCTTGAGCATGACCAGGCATGCGTGGCCGTTGCTGTGCTCGTCGTCAAGCTCCAGCAGCGCGCAGAGGATGAGGTTGCGCGCCACGTTCATGGTGCTTCTGTCGTCAGGCCTGGTGCTGAAGGTGATGCGGTGCTTGCGTACCGTTGCTCGGTTGGCGCGGAATGAACAGGTCATAGGACTCCTTCCTGCTAGGCAGGCTCTCGCGTCGTCACGCTGGGTGGCGGCGCGAGCGTCTGACTAGGTAGGCTTGTTCATGGACAGCGCGTGCTCGATGTACCGGATAGCGCGCTCGCTGGCCTGAACCGCGCCGATGTCGTAGCCACGGCTGTAGCTGCTGTCGTGCATGTTGTCGTATGTGTTGCTGTTGTACAGCTCGATGTCTTGCTTCAGCAGCGAGATGGCTGCGCGAAGCGCGTAGATGGTGTCGTCGGTCATGGTGCTACTCCTTCGTCAGGGTCAGGGGTTCAAGCGCGGGACGGCCCTCGCTGTCGTAGAAGGCAGGGTGCAGCATGGCCTCTTGCAGGAGGCGCGCTGCGTCAGGACTACGGACGCGTACCTTGCCAACCATGGTGAGCCAGCGCAGGTAGCGCAGTCGCGCGCGGCGCATGTCGCGCCAGAAGACTGCGTTGCAGTGGTCAGGGCTGGCCCAGACCGTGACAGCTGCGTCACCCATCGCCGCGCTCTTCAGCCCAGGTCGCTGCGTCCCATTCGGACTGGTTGAAGACGGCCTCGTCCATCTGAGTGGTCGCCCAGTCGGGCCAGATGTTCGCCGTCAGGACTGCGCGCAGGGCTGCGCTTTCCGTGTCCACGCTGACGACGTCCCAGTTGACCGACTGCGCGGTCAACTCCTCGATGCTCTCGTCCACGAGGTAGTAGCGTACGCGGACATCTGCGGCGCTGCTCTCGTCAGGCGCGGTGATCGTGACTGTGCATGTGCTCGTCATGTTGAAGCTCCGTGGTAGGGAGGGTGATCCTGCTAGGCAGGCTCTGAACATGCGCGGGACGCATGGTCAGCGGCTGACTAGACGAGGCTCTCGCGGACGTCGCGCAGGAGGATGTAAGCCGCGTTCGCGAGCTGACTGCGACGCTCGTCCGTGCCGCCCAGACCAGCGGCGTGGCCGGTGAGGTTCTGCGCGAGGGACAAGCGCTGGTCAAGCGTCTGCGCCTTGTCCCAGCATTCGCGCGAGTCTTGCGCGGTGAAGCCTGCGTCGATGCAGCTGTTGATGAAGAGCGTACGGTTATCGGTCATGGTGGGTACTCCGTGGTAGGGAGGGTGCGCGGCTCGCTTGCCGCATTCAGAGTGTAGCCTGTCTATGGACTGCGTCAAGGCTAATCGTGCAAGATGTTGTAGGCACAGAGCGCCAGCGTGCGCGCGTCCTCATACGTGCCGTATTCTGTCTCGTAGCACGGAGCTGCGTGGCCGTGGGTGAGTACGTGCAGCTCCGCGCTACCGTCAGGCGAGACGCGCGCGAACACCTGATACTCGCCGTCGCATGGCGTGCAGCCAAGGTCGACCAAGTTGCCGCCAAGGTCGCGCGCCTGGATGCCATGGTAGGCAACCGCGAGGACTACGTTAGTGCTCGTCACCGCGACACGCGCGAGAGGTAGAGGGGAAGCGTACCTGCGGTCATAGCGGCAGCGCAGGTAGTCAGGATGTAGAGGGTAGCCAGCATGGTAGGTGCTCCGTGGTAGGGAGAGGGTGCGCGGGTATCCTGCTAGGCAGGCTCTGAACATGCGCGGGACGCATGGTCAGCGGCTGACTAGATGTGGACTGTGAGGATGAAGCCGCCTGGAATGTCCGTGCGCGTGAACGTCGCGGCCTCCATGTCAGCCAGCGAGAGATGCTCGCACGCCAGCTCGCGCGTCTCACGCTCGGTTAGCGAGCTGACGAACGTATTCGACCAGGGGCGATAGTCCGCGCCAATGGTGAGCACGCTGACATGTGTGCGCGTGACGTATCCGGAAATGTTTTCGTGGAACGTGGCGATAGCGCGCACGTTGGTCATGTCGGTCATAGGTGTAGCTCCGTGGTAGGGAGAGGGTGGACGTTAGGCGCGCGTGCCGTAGGCAATGGTGAGCCAGCCAGCTGCGAGCATGACAGCTCCAGCTGCGAGCGACGTCAAGAGCGAGAAGCCGGCGTAGGAATACTGTGCAGCGACGTTAGCGGCGATGAAGAAGTTAGCAGCGTGGAACATGGTAGACCTCGGTAGGTTGGTGAGCCCTGCTAGGCAGGCTCTAGACATGCGCGGGACGCATGGCTAGCGTCTGACTAGCGGCTCAGGTGGCGGCGTGCGCCTGCACGAACCCGGACGTATCGCGCTTAGCCTTGCCCTTGGCGCGGAGCCCGACTACGACGCCGTTACCGTCCATGAAGCGGACGTCCGTGACGTCGCCATCAATGACGGGGTAGCCGTTCCACGTTGCCGGGAGCGCGCGACCCTTGGCAGTCTTGAAGACGACGGCCACGTTGCCGCCTGCGCGGAGGTAGGCCATAGCCTGAGCGTCTCGGCCTACGTCGTAGCTGTAGGTGAGGTGGACGGGAGAGTCAGCGCGGTAGCGCACGGGACGCTTTGTGTAGTCGTAGAGCTTGATACCAAGCGCGTGCGCTGCGGAAATGACCTCAGGGTGACGGGACGCCCAATCGATATCGCTAGTGCCATTCAAGCGAACGGCGGCGCGCATGCCGTGCTTAGCTGCGACGCTCGCAAGCTTGGTCATGTCCCGAACCAGGGTAGCGAGGAACGCGGCGCGTGCCGTGAAGTATTCGTGCGTCTTGCGGTACCTACCGGACTCTACGTTATTCGTGAACGCGGTTCCAGCGTAGCGGGCCATCGGGATACCGCCACGACCGGCGCTGACCAAGCAGGGCGCGGCGCAGCTGCCGGCGAACGGGCAGAGGTTGACGCCGAGCGCGGGCAAACCCTGAGCTACGCGCAGCGCGTCATACGACGTCGCGGGCAGGAGGTGGAGGACGCCGGTAAGGATGCCGATAGACTGGCCCTTGGCAACCTTAGGGTTGCCGTCGACAGTCAGGTTGCGAAACTTTGGGACGCGAATTCGGGTAGGCGCGGGCATTGGTGGACTCCGTGGTAGGGAGAGGGTTGACCCTGCTAGGCAGGCTATAGCAACGCGGCGCGGGCTACGTTGCTATCGTCTGACTAGGCAGTCACGACCATGAAGCGGTCGCCGTCCATGAAGTAGGACGTAAAGCCGATGCAATAGACGCGACGCCACCGATTGCGCCAGCGCACCTCTAACGTGGTCGCGTCGTGACGGGTGAGCGGCGCGGCGCTACGACGGCCCTCGGTCTTGACGCTCGTGGAGAATGACGCCTTTACGTGGCGAACCGTGTACGTGTCGGTCATAGGTGGACTCCGTGGTAGGGAGGTTGAAAGGTCTACAGCCAGGGATGAAATAGACGAATCCTCGGAAGGTCTGCGATGAACGCGCGCACCATGGTGTCGACGTCACCGTGGCAGCTGAACGACGTCACGTAGTCGTACTCTGCGACGCCATTCGTGACGGTTCGTCGCTGAATGAGCAGGTCGTGCTCCTGACGTCCGTCTTCATGCGTCGTCGTGTAGAGCTTGCAAACCAGGTCGGTCAGACCATGGTCGCGAAGTGCGCTGCTAAAGTTGCGTAGGTCGTTCGCGTTCATCTTGTCTTCCGTGGTAGGTAGGTGAGCCCTGCTAGGCAAGCTCTAGACATGCGCGGCACGCATGCCTAGCGTCTGACTAGGTGAGTCCTAGGATCTTTCTCATGGTAGCTTGAATGTGCGCGCTCTCCTCTTCACTGAATGACCGAATGTTGGGCTCACCATAGTCAAACTTTGGGCGCTTAGTCTTGACTGGCTTCTGAATGCATCCGCATCTATCGCCTGGAAAGGAGGCAACGAACGGGTGCGCGCATGCCCGGCATGTCCGATAGCTAGGGTATCCGTTGCTCATTGTCATTCCGTCCGTGGTAGGGAGGGTGAGCGTTAGGCGTTGAAGAAGGCGCGGATAGCGTCAGAGATGCGCGTAGCGTCCGTGTACATGGTGCCGTCATTCAGGATGCACACATCCTTGGTCACGCCGTCATCGGTGTAGAGGAAGTCAACCGCGACCGTCCCGGTGTCGTTGACCGTGATGCTCACGTGGGCGTCGCGGTCAATCCATCCCGTGATGACGCCTTCACCGGCGTACTCGTAGTCAAGAGCGGTAGCGAGGGCGAGAGCCATGGTGTCGGTCATCTTGTCTTCCGTGGTAGCGTCGGTGCTTCATCGCCCCGACACTCTGAGTATGGTCTGTCTGTAGACTATGTGCAAGGGCGAGAGGTACGATTTCTTCATCGATTCTGTAAGCGCCTGAAATCCTTACATAACCAAGATAACCGGGGCGGTTATGTCTTGGTTATCCAGATTCCTCAAGCATTCCGGGTAGATGCGCAAATCCTAACCGTACGCTCGCGAAATGGAGGGGTAGAGATGTACAGCATTCTCCCCCCCTATACGCACCTATACGCACCCTAGGGGGAGAGAGAGGGGTCGCACGAGATCCCCTATCTAGAGTGGTTAGGACGGTTATGGAGTATAGGTATAGAGTGTAAGTCTATAGAATGATTGAGGTAATCGGCTATTTCGTCGTAACCGGGGTGCTTAACCGCTTGGTGATGTAGGCCAGCAGCGCATTCTAGGGCTAACGGAATAGCGGGCAATGAACGTGCGTTGCGACGCTGGAAGGGCCATTCGACGGCCTCTATCGTCCTCGCCGTTTCGATAGGGAATGCCTATTGTAGGCATCTGCTACGCGTGCTCCACCTTGCTCTCGCTTGCTCTCCCTTGCCCTGGTTCGGGCCGTGTCCCGCCGTCGCAGCGACTGGCACGTTGCCAAACTTAGCAAGTAGGCGTTGCCGTTCTTAGCAAGTTGCCGCCAGACGCAAGTAGGTGTTGCCGAG
>JACCDP010762288.1_pt1 | contig 11780 bp, 11 predicted proteins | sample 7445841 | NCBI WGS metagenome assembly JACCDP01 (sample SAMN15323441, study PRJNA562643) | freshwater metagenome | isolation source: river surface water | place: USA:Blue River Watershed | collected 2017-08-17
ATGCTAGCTCCTACAAAACAGCGGATGGTCAGGAGCTGACCGTCGAAAAAATCAGCTCGATCCGTACCAAGATCGACGAGCAAGAGGGAGCAACCACAGCTGAAAAGCTACGCAACTACCTAGGATCTCAAGCAAGCACGTCTTCTGGCAGCAGGACTCTCAACTAAGCCGCGAACGACAATGTCCTTTCGACAGATAAATATTGACACGCCAAAAATCCAGTGATACATCCACTTTCATTCGAGCACTACGGCTGCAATCTGCAGCTTTCGGTCTGTCATTGACCTTTTTCGAAAGGACGTAATATGCGAAATCTTATGACTTCGATCTGTATGAGTTCGGCTCTCTTGCTTCCCCTTGCGTGTGGTCGTTCTGCAAGCTCTGCTCCCGAAGCAGCAACTCTCGCAGACTCTACCCAAAGCAATGAGACTACAGAAGGTGCTGTCACGCTCAAAGCCAAAGACCAAGAGCTGCGCTTGACGCAAACTCTGCCTGCTGGCGTAGGTCTCACCTCAAACCTCGTGGCTCCCTTTACCATCATCGACAGTGAAACTCGGCAACAAACCTGGAAGCACTGCGGATTCCTGGGAACAGAAATTTGCCGCGAATGGAAGCAGACCAAGACGCTCGCTTCCTCCGCCTTGGATGCGACGCATCTCAAAGTTCAAGTGCTAGTGAACGGCGCAGAACTTGTGATCGAAAATCCTAGTATGGACGTCGTCTACGAGAGTAGCAACTGGGCGAATGGCGGCGAGCTTGTCAAAGGCGTGCTCCCTTTGGACGAACTTCTTGGTGACCCTTTCTTTGCAGCTCAAAAGAACTTTAAATTCGCCATGGGGGATAGCGATCTTGCCCTCCAAGGACGCTTGATATCTGCCAAAGGGAATTTGCTTGTAAGCCCTTCGCTCTCTGCTTTTGGTGAACAAGACTTGAAGTTAGAAATTATCATCACCAAAACAAGCGAAACGGGTGTTATCCTCGTTTATCCACAAGCAGCTTGGCTCCGCTGAGCCCTCTTAGCGAATAGCTTTAGACTCCCACATCAGACTCAGAGCGAGCTCCGCGCGATCAAAACGCTGCCGGGGCTCTTTGTCTGTGAGGTAAACCCTCTCTTTGAGTTCGGGATAATAGGAACTCGTCCATTGCCCCACCAAGGACGCGTAGCGATTCAAGCGCCACTCCAAACCTGCGTAGACCCCTAGGCGAAAGACATCGAGGGGATCAGACTCTTCAGATTTTTGAAAACGCTCACCCCCTGCTTCCAGTGTGAAGAAGGGCGAAAAGAGTGCGGAGCGAAAGGGATGTGCTTCCACCCCCAGATTGAGACTAGCCCTGTCTTCAAAGAGCATGGTCTGATCCTTGTTGTCCATAAAACGTAGACTTTGCTGGATACTCAACCAGGGCAGTGGATACTCGGCGGCCCAAAAGCTACCGGCAAAGCCTTTGGGTTTCATGACCACCTGTGCATAGAGCCCCAAGTCTCCTAGTGAAGGGAGCTCAGCCGGTGGCATTGCTGCCGACAAGGGCTTAGCCGAGATCTTTGGCAAAGGCTCGGATCGAAAAGCATCGTCCATGACCTCTTCGTCCGGCGTAAAAGGCTCAAATGGCAATTCAGCCGTAGGCATCGGCTTGCTCTTGCGTCCTGCGTTCGCTCCGAAGAGCGCTTGTGTTCCACTCAGACCAAGAGCTAGTAAGAAACGACGCATGGTAGAGCCTCCCTCTCCCGAGATCCGAGTCTATTTTACCTAGCTTCTGGGTCAAATGGCCACTTTTTGCCGCAAAAGTCCTCCCAATCTAGGCAAGGAACCATTTGGAAGCCTGGCTCAGCAGCTGGCGGAGGGCCTATAGCTTTTTTCGAGGGTCGGGAGTATAAGGGTTTACGGTTTTGTTATGGGATAATTTTGTGAAGTTAGGAGTAGGGATCATGACAGTTAGAGTCGGAATCAACGGTTTCGGACGGATTGGACGCGTCGTGATGAGGGCTGCCCTCAAGCGCAAGGACATCGAGATCGTTCACATCAACGATTTGACGGACACAAAAACCCTTGCACATTTGCTGAAATATGACTCTGTCCACGGAACCCTTGATGCACAGATCGAAGCGACTGCTGATGCGATCGTCGTCAACGGCAAAAAAATCACGGTTTCTGCGATCAAAGATCCCAGTGAGATTCCCTGGGGACCAAATAAAGTCGATATCGTCTTCGAAGCGACAGGTCGTTTCCGAGACCGCAAAGATGCTGAGCTTCACATCAAAGCCGGTGCTAAGAAAGTGTTGATCTCCGCTCCTGCTAAAGGCGAAGATCTTACTGTTGTCTATGGCGTGAACCACGATAAGCTGAAGTCAGACTTCACCATCGTTTCTAACGGTTCATGTACCACCAACTGCTTGGCTCCCGTTGCCAAGGTTCTTCACGAGCGCTTCGGTATCGAATGTGGACAGATGACTACTGTTCACAGCTACACCAACGATCAACAGCTTCTCGATCTTCCACACTCTGACTTGCGTCGAGCTCGCGCTGCTGCCCTCAGCATGATCCCGACCTCAACAGGCGCTGCTGCAGCCATTGGTCTCGTGCTGCCAGAACTCAAAGGCAAGCTGGACGGCACTTCCGTTCGCGTTCCAACGGCCAACGTCTCGCTGGTAGACCTTACCGTTTGGACTCAAAAGTCCACCACAGTCGAAGAAGTGAATAAGGTCTTGGAAGAAGCTGCTGCTGGTCCTCTCAAAGGCGTTCTGCACTTCTCCAAAGAACTCCTCGTCTCCTCTGACTACAACGGCAGTGCCTACTCTTCGAGCGTCGATGCCGACAGCACGATGGTAGTGAACGGCCGCATGGTCAAAGTGATGGCCTGGTACGACAACGAAACAGGTTTCAGCAACCGCATGCTCGATGTTGCTGCTCTTATGGGTAAATAAGGCGGGGTATGGACTGAAAAGTCCAGAACGATCTGCCAAAAAATCCAGATTCAGCCAGGTTCCTCGCGTGAAAAGGGGCGCCTGGCTGAATTCGTCTTTGCAAAAAAATTTCGAAGCTTCATAATAAGCTTCCATGACTTACAATGTTAGTTCCCCCCTCGCAGCTCTTCAAGAACGAGGCGCTCGGTGCAGCGAGGAGCAGTTGGGAACGAGAGATAGAGGACTGCAGCCCATGACACATTCTATCGAGGTGGATATGAGTAAGAACTCTGAGAATTTGGTGACCTTGACCCGCAAAGAGGTCTTGGAAATTCTTGCTGATACCAAGTGCTTCAAGGGCTTTGATATGCGCAAAGCAAACCTTGTGAAGATAGACTTCTCGGGTTGTGATCTCCGAGAGGCTAACCTGTCCTACGCAAACCTCAAAGACGCCATCTTTCGAGATGCCGATATGCGTGGAACCTCGCTTTGGAGTGCCAATCTCGAAGGTGCGGACTTTACAGGTGCAAATCTCGAAGATGCCGACCTCGACTACTCTAAGTTGCGAGGAGCGACACTCTACCGAGCAAATATCCGCCGCGCTACTCTACCGACGGAACTGATCTCTCGCGAAGACATCCAGGCATCTGTGGCCACTGGCTGTAAAGTCGGTGTAAAGCGCAGTTAGTAGTCCCCTAGCAGCAAGAGGCACGGTTGTGACCCAAGATAATTATTTCCAGGCAACCATAGAAGGATTGCAGATGGTGGGTCACCGCTATGTGATCCTAACTCTCAAAGCTCCAGCCTCTTTTGTATTTCGTGCGGGGCAATATACACAGGTTGAATTCTCGGACCTCGATGGCCGTTTTCAAAAATATTATTCTATTGCTTCTGCGCCACGCCAGGATCATAGCTTCGATCTTTGTCTACTCGTTGGCGATACTCGCGTCTGGCAATGGCTTCGAAATCAAAACCTAGGGCAAGTCGTCCGCGTGGCGCCCGCCGGCGGAAATTTCCACGTTCCTGCGATCGAAAAAAATGTCGTGATGTTGGGGGGTGGTTCCGGTGTAACCCCTTTGAAAGCTATGCTCGAAGCCCGTTCGCAATCGCCTTCCTGCGGGGAAACAATCCTGCTTTATGGTTGCCAGAACGATGCAGAAATCCCTTTTTATCACGAACTCCTTGCACAGGTTGGCCTTCAGCCAAGAACCCAAGTCGAATTCTACGCAGAGGAAGTGCTCTGGCGTAGAGCCAAAGCTGGGCGTCCGCTCGACCGTTTAAGCTCGTTGGCCCCTCAGTATCAGACGGCAGATTATCTCCTCTGTGGGCCCCCAGGTATGATGGCTGCTGCACAAGAACTACTAGAAGGCATAGGTATCGCTGCCTCCCAGATTCATCGGGATCGCTTCTGATGTCCGTCTATTTTCAGCACAACGAGCAGCACATCCTCGTGCAAGGAAAGACCTATCCTTATCGAGATCTCATGCGCACCATGGGAGGTCAGTATCAAGCGGCAGAAAAAATCTGGCTCATACCGACCAACCCCGAAAATCTTGCTCGGATTCAAGAGCTCTGTCGCAGCGTAGGCGGTGGACGAAGTAAAGAAGCTCCTCCCCCTCGAACTGAAGAGACCACTACTCCCAGTGAAACAGCTTCGTCTCCGCCTGTCGGGACTTCGCAGACTGGCGATGGCCTCACCATCAGCGAACTGATGCAAAAAACGCAGCTGGCGATTGCAGAAGCTTTTCCGCGCAGCCTTTGGGTGCTCGGCGAGATTCAAAACATCAAGTATCATGCGACAGGTATCTACTTTCAGCTCGCTGATTTCAAAGAGGGTGCTTCACGTTCTGCGACGATGACTGTCAATGCAACGCTCTGGCGTTCTCAAATGAATGAGCTCGAACGTAAGATCGGCGCAGCGAGCCTCAAAGAACTTCTTCAAGATGGTATTCGTGTGCGGCTGCTGGTCGATGTCAGCCTCTATCGCGATCGTGGGCAGATAAGCCTACAGGTGCAAGGAATCGACCCGAGCTTTACCAAGGGTTCCTTGGCCCTGGCGCGTGAGCGCCTCCTCCGAGAGTTACGTGCTAAGGGCGTCGATCGGCAAAACAAAAGTCTGAGTCTGACAGCTTTCCCTTTTCATATAGGCCTTATCAGTGCTCCTGATTCGCGGGCAAAGAGCGACTTCTTAGATCAACTGCAGCTCTATGGCTTTCCCGGAGAAGTGAGCTTTGTTCCTGCACAGATGCAGGGCGAAAAAACTCTTGAAGATGTCGTCCAGGGACTGAAGTATCTTCAAGACAAGGGCTGTGATCTCATCGTAGTGACTCGTGGTGGGGGCAGCGCCGCGGATCTTCGTTGGTTCGATAGTCCCGAGATTGCCTACGCGATAGCTGCTTGCACACTGCCTGTGATTGCTGCCATCGGTCACCATGAAGACGTCTGTATAGCCGAAGAGATTTGTTTTCAACGTGAAAAAACTCCGACGGCTGCTGCTGACTTTATCCTCAGTCTATTCCAAAAGACGCGCGAACGTCTCGAACAGCTGAGCCTAGGAATTCAAAGAAGCCTTGCGGAGCGAACCCGCCTTCAGGATCAGCGTTTGGCATTGTTGCGTGAACGTCTGATGACTTCTGTGCAACAGGTTCTCCTGGGCTATGGGCAGCAACTTGCATCCGCAGCTGCTCATATTGAAATGCAAACCCAACGACGTCTTCTCACACAAGGCCATCTTCTGCAACAGCTGCAGCAAGCCCTCGGTCAAGAGCTAGATCGTCGTTGTCAAAATCAAAGTTTTGTCATCGAGCAGCTTGCACGCGCTATGCAAGCGCAGAGCGAACGTCGCTTTTTTCAGGAAAAAGAGCGTCTTTTTACTCTCGAACGAGCCATCGTCCAGCGCGACCCTGGACCCTGGATGAAAGATGGCTGGACTCAGTTGATAGGACCACAGGGTCGCCTCACAGGCATCAAAGATTTGCATGCGGGCGCAAAGCTCAAAGCCCCCATGCGAGATGGAGTGCTCCATCTCACCGTAGACGCTATAGAAGCTCACAACTCCTCTCACGAGATATCATAGGTAAACCATGAAAGAATCACTGACCTATCAAAGTATGCTCCAAGAAGTCGAAAGTATTGTTCGAGATGTCGCATCTCCCGAGCTTGACCTCGATCAAATGGTTCAAAAGGTGGAGCGTGGTTACGAACTGATTCGTAGCATGAAGTTGCGATTGGACGAAACCAAGTTACGTATCGAACAACTCCATCAGAAATTTGAGGACCCCTCAAACGCAAAGTCATGAGTTCAAATGTTCGCACCTTAACGCTTTTTATAGGCCCACGAAGAACTAGGAACATGCCATGCCAAAAGCCTCTAAAGTTAGCCTCATCGTCCCCGTCTATAATGAAGCTTCCCATCTTCAGAGTTTTCTCGAGCAGCTGGATGCCCTCGAACTTGGTATTCCTAAGGAGCTGGTCTTTATTGACGACTGTTCCAAAGATCAATCCTTTCAAATTTTATCGCAATTTCCCTTTCGTTCGCCCTACCAGCTCCATCGCCAGACGGTCAATCAAGGCAAGGGCGCAGCCCTACGTAAGGGAATAGAAGTTGCTACGGGAGATATCATCGGCATTCAGGATGCTGATTTTGAATATAGCCTTAAAGACATTCCCAAAGTCTTGGCCCCACTGCTCGAGGACGAAGCTGATATCGTCTACGGATCTCGTTTTAAAAAGACAGGGCTACAGGTTCACCGCACCTACCACTATCTCGTGAATCGCTTGCTCACTGTGATGAGCAACATGCTCTCGGGTCTCTATCTTTCCGATATGGAAACTTGCTATAAGTTTTTTCGTGCTAACATTATCAAAAATATTAAGCTCGAATCGAATCGCTTTGGATTTGAACCAGAAGTTACCGCAAAAGTCGCTCGTCTCCGGGTTCGCGTCATGGAAGTACCCATCGCTTACTTCCCACGCAACTACTTGGAGGGCAAAAAGATCACATGGAAAGATGGGGTTGCTGCCTTGCGCCACATCCTTGTGTTCAATGTGTTTCGAAAGCCGGACCAGATGTTTTCTGAAAACTTACCTACAGCCTACAGAATCAAGGGAACCCAATGGCTTTGAGCATCTTATGGCTCTTGCTGGTAAGCTTGGGAGGTATATGGCATGCGGATTGGACACGCGCGGTTGCTGAATCTTTGGTGGCTCAATCCCTATTTGCAAAGCTCGCCTACCAGAGCTGTATCGTCCTCAGTATCGCTGCTTTTTTGGTTTATCTTTTGCACGTCGGATCGGTGGGGCGCCGATGGATACAGACTCCCTCGCTCCTCTTGCGCTTAGCCATCGACCTTGGCATTGGCTGGCTTGTAACGGCTTTTCTCTGCTGCTTTTTGCTCGTTTTCGGTTACATGAAGCCTATTCCTCTCGCTCTTGGCCTTTTGCTGATCGGTCTACCCAGTCTTCCTCGTTCGAGGGATTTGGGGGAGGATTGCAAAGCCGCAGGTCAAGCTTTTTTCCGTATCTTGAGCACTTTACCATTCTTAACAAGCCTTGTGAGTGTTTACATTCTAGCCAAGCTCGTCAGCAGTCTCATTCCCCAGAATCACGGTGACCCTCTTTACTACCACCTTGCCTCTGCTTGGCGCTATGCTGTGGCAGGGAAGCTTGGCTTTTATGATTGGATGCCTTGGTTTTTGCAGGGTGGCTTCGCCGAGTATCTCTATGCCGGCCTAGCTGTTTTTTCGGGAGATAGATTTACTCTCCTCATCTTGGCACAAGTTTTTCATGCAACGATGACCCATGTGGGTGCCGGAATCGTGGTCTACGGTCTTGCTCGTCGTTCGATGGAATCGGTATTTGCTGTACTCGCAGTTCTGGCTTTTGTGACTTTTGCAGAAGGCGGCGATATTTTTGTGACGGCTAAGAACGATGGCTATGTCTTATACTTCAGCCTTGCTTCCCTATGGCTTGCTTGTGACAGTTTGGATCGTAAGGACGTGAAGGGACTCGCTCTTGCTTTCTGTTTGGCTGCGTTTAGCTTTTCGATCAAGTTCACGGGAGCATTTTTTATCCTGCCTTTTTCGGCCTGGTTGCTTTGGGCTGCATGGCCGCAGTGGAAGGTCGCTCCGGGACTATGGATAAAGGGCTTGTTTTACCTAGCACCTCTCGTTTTGCTACTCACCAGCATCAACCTCATACGCAATGCGATCTACGCGCAAAATCCTTTCTTTCCTGCAATGCCGAGCTTGTTCAAGAGCCCCTACATGGACAGTGAAATGGCAGAGCTCGTCAAAAGTTTTACTTACGTGCCCGGAACTTTGTGGGAGATCATCAGCAGTCAACTGCGACAGACTCTTTTTGCCAAATACATCTTTTTTGCAGCCGTGGGTGCCCTCTTCTTTAAGCGCTACCGCAGCCTTGGGCTCTTTTTGATAGGGTGTCTCTGCCTTTTGATGCTCGTCACCGGCCAAGGGCAATTTGTACGTTTTTATAGCTATGTGTATGGAATCCTTGCGGTGCTTTCGCTCGGCGTGATAACAACAATTGCAGGTCGTTGGATGGGAACTCGTGCCCTGAGCCTCCTTCTCCTCCTCGTCATCCTCAGCGACTCAAAAATAGAATTACCCATGGTGGCTCTAAGTAAACGTTGGCTGCCTTTTTTGAGTTCAGGAGATTCCTATGCTGAAGACTTTGCCAAGCACAAGGGCAACTTCAGCGTTCATCGCTGGATCAACCAGCATCGGCCCAGAGAAAAGGTTTTGGGCTTTTTGGATAATGACTCCTTTTTTCTCGATGGTGCTCTGAGCGTTCCTGAGATAGAACTGCGAGCCGGCGCTGCAGCTAAGAGTCAAACACCTCAGGAGCTTGCCGGAAGGATGCACGAAGGCGGCTTCCAACTCTTGCAAGTCCCTGGTTTTTTAAAGGACTATAAGCCACTGTTTCTGCTTGAGCATGAAGACTTTCCAAAATGTTTTGAGCTTTTGCAAACATTCCCAAGTGGCTATAAGATCTTTGCTCTCAAACAAGAGGCTGCTTCATGCTGACTTCGACGACGGGACCTAAGACTGCCCCGCGCCTACCGCGAGAGATTTGGATCTTGGGTTTTGTCAGTCTCTTGATGGATGTCTCTTCGGAAATGATCCACAGCATTCTACCGCTCTTTCTTGTCACTCAGCTGAGCGCTAGCGCATTTACCGTCGGTATCATCGATGGTCTCGCAGAAGCTACGGCCTTGTTCGTAAAGGTTTTCTCAGGGGCTATCTCCGATTGGTATGGACGACGCAAGCCACTGGCTGTTCTAGGTTACGGACTTGGTGCCTTGAGTAAGCCGCTGTTTGCCTTTGCCAGTAGCAGCGGCCTCGTCCTCTTTGCTCGCATATTAGATAGAATCGGCAAAGGTCTGCGCGGCGCACCACGCGATGCTTTGGTGGCTGATCTAGCGCCTCCTGAAATGCGTGGAGCTGCCTTTGGACTTCGTCAGTCCCTCGATACCACGGGAGCTTTTCTAGGTCCCCTGCTGGCTGTGGCCCTCTTGTTTTGGCAAGAAGATGCCTATCGTTTGATTTTTGCGATCGCTGTGATCCCTGGCGTCTGCTCTGTTCTTCTGCTTAAGTTTGGAATACCCGAACCAGAGACAGGCTCACGGGTGAAGCAAGCCTTTCCACTTCAGCGAAGTGCCTTGCGCGCATTGCCGGCTTCGTATGGTAAGCTCTTGATTTTGGCTGCTCTCTTTTCTTTAGCTCGCTTTAGTGAGGCCTTTCTCTTACTCGAAGCGAAAGAGCGTGCTCTCCCTCTCCCCTGGGTCCCTCTAGCTCTCGTCGGGATGAACATTGTTTATGCCCTGGCGGCATATCCCTTTGGGGTCCTAGCAGATCGTTTGAATCCCCGTCGGCTCTTGAGCTTGGGCATTGTCTTTCTCATCGTGGCCGATCTTTTTCTGGCCTTTACTGATAGCTTTTTGGGCTTGACGCTCGGCCTAGTGCTTTGGGGACTGCACATGGCGATGACTCAGGGCTTGCTCTCCGCAATGATTGCTAGAGTTGCCCCCGCTCATCTGCGAGGCACTGCATTTGGTTGCTTTCACTTTGTGACAGGATTGGCTTTGCTTTTCGCTAGTGGGCTCACGGGATGGATCTGGGATCACTGGGGCTCCTCGACCAGCTTTCAAGTGGGAGCGCTGCTCGCGAGTCTAAGTCTAATATGTTCGTTGCTTCCGCAGAATTTAGATTCCGAATAGCTCGCGCTTCTTGTCCAACAAAGCCTCCGTCAGCTCTCGGTAAAGCTCCTTGCTCTTTGTATAAACAGCTACATAGTCCTCGCGTGGCTTGAGACACACGGCCTCATCCAAACGCAAAGTTCTATCGCAAAGCTCTTCTATGTTCCCCGCTCCATCGGTCCAAGCTGCATGCAAGGCAGCCCCTATAGCCGCTCCCTCCCCTTCGACAATCAAAACCTCGCAAGCAAAGATATCAGCTATCATCTGACTCAAGGCACGCGAGCGACTTAGGCCACCGGTGAGATGAAGTCGTTGCGCCTTCGCCCCTAGCTTTTCAAATGCTTGATGCAGATGCAGCACATGTCCTTCGAGAACTGCGCGCGCTAAAACCTCAGGACGAAAATCCGCCAGCTTATGAAAGCCAAAGTAAGTGCCAGCTGCATGGGGAAGATCGGGGGTGCGTTCTCCCATGAGCCAAGGCACAAAGATTTTGGTGCCAGGCGTCGTGTTTGCGAGAGCTCGCTCAAAGTCAGTATGATTCCACTGAAACTCTTCGAGACACTGCTGATAGCCATTCGCCATATTTGCGACGCATACAAGCGGTAGATAATGTCCCGTGGCGTCATGAAAGCCAGCGACTGAGGAATCTATGGGGAGGTGAGCTTCCTGTTGGTAAGCGTAAGCAGTCCCGCTGGTTCCAAGACTGACGGTTATCACCCCAGGTCGAACATTGCCAGTGCCGATTGCCCCCATCATATTATCGCCGCTGCCGGCAGCAATCAGTGCAGAAGCTGAGATTCCATAACGATCGGCCAAAGAAGGATCGATGCGTCCGATAGCTTCCGACGCTGGCTTTATAGGAGGCAGGCGCTCAAGCAGAGTCGCATCGATAGCGGCACAGACCTGCGGATGCCACTGCTTTTGGAACCCATCCATCAGTGCCATTCCAGAGGCATCACCCGCTTCCATCGCCTCAACTCCACCAATCAAAAAGCGATTGATATAGTTATGCACTAGCAGAAAGCTGCGAGTTCGTGCAAAGGCTATAGGATCTTCTTTTTTGAAGTGAAGAATCTTGCTCGCTGTATAACCTGGCCGCTGCACCATCCCCACCGCTTCGAACATCGCCGCTTCGCCCCCTAGCGCTGCGTGAAGTTCGGCACACTCGCGATCGGTACTTGTATCATTCCAGAGCTTTGCTAAAGGCCGCGTGAGCTGCCCCTCAGCATCGAGACAGACAAGCCCGTGCTGTTGACCTGAGACCGAAAGAGCACGAACTCTTTGTCCATCGAGTCCGGATTGAGCGAAGGCGGAAAGCAAGCGCTCAACAGCTTCGATCCACATCAAAGGGTCTGCTTCAGAAACCCTTGGATCCTCATGGCGCCTTCGTCCTTCGTGAGTGTGGTAGTGAGGAAGATCGCGATCAAAGTTGAGGGCCGAGCTCCAGACTATCCTGTGCTCAGGTAGAGAGAGGACGACAAGCTTTGCGCCCTGAGTGGAAAGATCAAAGCCGAGATAAAGAGCTGGGCTGCGCATAGTCATCCTCTTTCCGAGTCATTACCAAGCTTTGGAATTTTGCATCACGTAATCGACATTAGTTTTGTCGACCAAGAGAGTTCCTGTGTTAAGAAATTTTTCACCTGAACCACCGCTGAGACGCTTGAC
>JACCDP011530204.1_pt1 | contig 11779 bp, 11 predicted proteins | sample 7445841 | NCBI WGS metagenome assembly JACCDP01 (sample SAMN15323441, study PRJNA562643) | freshwater metagenome | isolation source: river surface water | place: USA:Blue River Watershed | collected 2017-08-17
AGTGAGTTTATAAGAGATAGAGATAAAGAAAATTTCTTAAGAATGAATTCTATTTTTCTGTATCTATCAATTCCACCATTTTCTATGTGATACTTTGTAATTTCTTCAACTGCTGAGTGTCCGAATGGCTTAAAAATTTCTTGGTAAGCAGATAATTTTATTGGGACAGAATCCACGAGTACGCCATCAAAATCAAAAAAGAGAGCCTCAACATCAGCCAATTTGATTGGTATTTTTGTGTTCATTTTAATTTGAATCTATATATTTTTTAATAAGGGCTTTCCACCATTTCTCAAAAATATTTTCTTCCGATAAGACTATCATTTGGCCAATTTTAGGTGTCATCAATTTTATATTTCTTAATTTGGACTGTTTTTCTAATTCTTCAATTGGCTCAAACCAATCATGAAGTGACAGAGCAAACATTCCCCAGTGAACAGGTACTAAATTTTTACCTTTAAGGTCTAGAAATGCCTGAGCAGTTTCTTCAGGTAAGACATGAACATCTTTCCACATTTTGTTGTATTGACCATTTTCTATAAATGCAATATCAAAAGGACCATATTTATCTCCTATGGTTTTAAAATGAGTGTCATACCCTGAGTCTCCACTAAAATATATAGAATTTTTTTTATTTTTAACAATCCAGGAAGACCAAAGTGTTTTATTACTATTTGATCCAGTTCTTCCAGAGAAATGCTGGGCAGGTGTGCAGATGAATTGCAATCCATCTACTTCTAGAGACTGCCACCAATCTAATTCAGTAAGGCGATTTTCTTGAATACCCCATCCCTTAATATGGGATGTAACACCCAGTGGAGTTATAAATTTTGTTTTTTTAGATTGGAAGAATTTGATTGTCTCCATATCTAAATGATCATAATGATCATGTGATATAACTATATAATCTATTTCGGGGAGTTCTTCTAGTTTTAAAACTGGTTCTTGAAAACGTTTTACAAATAGACTAACAGGTGATGCATATCCTGAGAAAATAGGATCAAAGAGTAAAATTTTACCTCCAAAATTTATGATAAATGTTGAATGACCAAACCAAATAAATGATACACTTTCTTTATTGGTTAAGAATTGTGATACATTAGGCTTTAATTCTGGTAACTTTTGATTAGGAACTCTCTCTTCTTTTCCAAAAAAATAGGCATTAATCAATTTCCAATAGCTCAAGTTATTTCTCATTTCTTGGGTAAGATTAGCTCTGCGATTTACAAACATTTCTTTATCTTTGTCGTACTGAGATGATTTTTTAATTTTTTCCAGATGATCGCCTGAAGGATTTGTTCCCATTGCAGAACATGATATATTTAATAATATTATAAAAATAAATATATTAATTTTGCTATAATTCATTTTTTTTCTCCCATTCTATCCACCTAAACATACCATTTTTAAAATTTTCATTAGATTCTCCAAATCCAACTCTAATATACCCTTCTCTTTCAAAATTCAGTCCTGGTAGAACAAAAATATCACAGTTTTTTTTGAGTTCATCAGCATAAAACTCAGATGTAATACCATTCTTTAGCTTTGGAAAACATACTAGCCCACCTAGTGGTTTGGAATAGGACTCTAAGCGCTTCAAGTCCTTAAATACAAAGTCGAATGTTTCAATATTGTTTCTCACTCGCGAAATGATTGCAGGTAAAATTTGATCTTTCTTTTTTAAAATTTGCAATGCTAAATATTCACTTATAGGATTCACTGTATGCGTGATATAGTCCTTATATGACCTTATTTTTTTGAGTATATTAGGATCTCCAATTATCCAACCAATCCGCAATCCAGTAACCCCAAAACTTTTGGTTATCGAGCCAGTGGCAAAAATTTTTCCTTTTCTATTCATCCCAGATTGGAAGGGAAAATCTGTGTAATTCAAAAATTGATAATGTTCATCAAATAATATAGTCCTATCGTATTTTTGATTCCAATAATCAATCTCTTTCCAATCTTCTGGACTAAAAGAAATTCCGGTGGGGTTGTGGGGATGATTTAAAATGACTAGGTCAGAATTTTTAAAAAGTGACTCAAAGTTTTTTCCATTTAGAATTTCAACTGGTGACAAAGAAGCTCCACAAAGAAGTGGGATTTCATAAAGTGCCTGGAATGCAGGTGAAAAATATCCCACTCTAGTTTCATTATTTAAAATAGTTTTAAAAAATAAGTAGAGCGCTTCTGAGGTTCCTGTTGTGATAAGTATAGATTCAGGATCAATTGAGTTGTATAAAGATGAAATTTCTTTTCTAAGTGGCAAACTTCCATTGTTGGGAGAATCTTTAAGGCTCAGCGAAAACAACTCTTCTATTTGGATATTACATAGAGTAATCAGCTCTCCAAGTGTAAAGTTTTGTAAACCACTCTCACCTAAATTGCATGTTGTTATATTTCGAAATTTTTCCAGCCTATCTTCAATTAAAAATTCTCTTGGAAGCTTCATCTTTATGACTCTAATTTTAAAAAAACAATAAGCCGAATATGCTACAACCAATTAATACTTGTTTTTAAGATACTCGCCCACAAATTAGAAAGTATACTGGAGGATACCATGAAAAACCAAAAATCTGAGATCTCAAAAGAAAATCTCATTCGGGCATGGACTGAAAATCCCTTTTCTGAAGAAGTGAGAAAAGAAGCAAATCAAGTTCTAGAAGCCTACTTAAAAGGCAATCATTCCAAAGAAATAGAAGCATATACCATTCCATTGGAATTCGGTACTGGGGGAATTAGAGGAATTTTAGGAAATGGTATAGGCATGATGAATGATTTTACAGTGGGTAGAGCCGCTCATGGACTCTGTAAATTTCTTTCCTCTAAACATAAAAAATCTACATTAGTAATTGCTTATGATTCTAGAAGAAAATCTAAAGAATTCGCAACCATTACAGCTGGAATAGCAGCAGGTTATGGTATATTTGTAAAAATTTTTAATATACCTACTCCTACCCCAATGCTGTCTTACGCAGTACGTTATTTCAAAGCTCAGGGAGGAGTAGTGATTACTGCCTCACACAACCCAAAAGATTACAATGGATTCAAAGCTTACCTTGAAGATGGTGGGCAACTGGTACCGCCTGACGATACAAAAATCATAACTACCATTCAAAATATCTCTAATTGGAATGACATTAGTTTTACACCTCCCAGCTCTCCAATTTATAAAAAATATGTTTCTTCAATAGGAAAAGATCTATTTGAATCCTACAAAAAAAAGGTTTTTAGTTCCCCTGCCTATAATGGCAAAAAATTAGATTCAGAGCGAAAGAAATTGAAAGTTGTCTACTCTCCTCTTCATGGAACGGGTGGAGTTTATATGAAGGATTTGTTAAATGCCGCTGGTTATAAAAATGTTTTTATCGTACCAGAACAAGAAAAACCGAATGGGGAATTTCCAACAGTAAAATATCCCAATCCAGAAGAAAGAGATGCTCTCATCTTGTCGGAAGAATTTTCAAAAAAGAAAAAAGCTAATATATTTATAGCAACTGATCCAGATGCAGATCGATTAGGAATAGGAGTTCTCAACAACAATGGAGATTATGTATTACTGAACGGTAATCAGATAGGAAGTATTCTCTGTGCTTACCTTTCAGAAAAAATAAGTACCTCTAAACCTAAATTTCAGTATTACATTTTTAAAACAATTGTTACCACTGATCTTCAGCTATTGATAGCCAAAAAAAATAAAATAAAAATAAAAGATGTACTCACTGGATTTAAATACATCGCCAATGAAATGAATAAAATTTCTAAAAATAAGAATAATAAATTTCTTTTTGGTGGGGAAGAATCGTACGGCTATTTACCTGTAGACTTTGTAAGGGATAAAGACTCTCTCTCCTCAGCCCTCTTACTTCTAGAAATTATCACGGAAAAAAAAGATCTATTAGAGTACCTAGATGAAATCTATCTAAAGTACGGTTTGTATCTTGAATCCTTAAAGAGTATCAATTTAGAAGGACAGGCAGGTAAAGAAAAAATCAGAGAGAGTCTTGAAAAATTACGTACTACTAATCTAGTTGGAATGGATATTGGGGGGAGAAAAATTATTTCTGTTTTAGACTACAAAAATAAAAAAATTTCAGGCAGCGCAAAATCTTCGGTTTTTTCAGGTCTTCCACCGGCAGATGTGGTCCAATTGCTCTTGTCTGACAATGCAAAGCTCACCATTCGACCCTCCGGAACAGAACCAAAGGTTAAGCTCTACTCATCTTTCCAATCTATCATCTCACCAAAAACAAGAGATGAGATTGAACCCATCCAAAAAGAGCTTTTATCTGAAATAAAAAATGCAGAATCAATTTTTGTAAAAATGGCGGGATTAAATGTCTGAACTAATAACAACTTCAAAGTTTACAAGTATCAAAGAGAAATCTGACAAATACATTTTAGGCAATTATGGAAGGTTTGATGTTGCCTTTGAGTATGGGGTGGGTGAATATTTATTTGATTCAGAAGGTAAACAATACTTAGATTTTATGAGTGGGATTGCAGTGACCAATTTAGGACACTCGGAAGCTGATATCATTGATGCCTTGAGAGAACAGGCAGATAAAGTATTTCACACATCAAACTATTTTTACTCCAAAGAGCAGGCGGATCTAGCAGAAGTACTTATAGTTAATAGTTTTCCAGGAAAAGTATTCTTTTGCAACTCAGGAACAGAAGCAAATGAAGGAGCACTTAAGATAGCCAGAAGGCATGGTGTCAATAAAGGTATTAAAGATCCCATCATCCTGACTATGAAGGGAAGTTTTCATGGCCGTACTACAGGTTCAATGAGTATGACAGGGCAACAAAAAATTCGCGATGGTTTTGGAGACTTATTACCAGGCTTTGATTATATCGAAGAAAATAACAACAATCATCTGGAAGAAATGTTTGCGAAGTACAAAGGAAGAATTGTAGCTGTGATAACTGAGCCCATACTTGGAGAATTTGGTGTACTACCACTCAAAGATGATTTCCTGCTCAAACTCAGAAAACTAACTGCCGAAAATGGGGCACTGTTGATTTTCGATGAAATCCAAACGGGTGTAGGAAGGACTGGTAAACTTTTTTGTTACCAACACTTTCCCTTTACTCCGGATGTAATGACTCTAGCCAAAGCACTTGGATCAGGATTTCCAATAGGTGCAGTGATCATTGGAGAAAAACACACAGAACTTATAAAACCGGGAATGCATGGGTCGACCTTTGGTGGGAATCATCTTGCTGCTAAAGTTGCGTATGAAACACTACGAATCCTTTTATCTCGAGAAATCTTACCACAAGTGGAAGCACTCTCCGAATTTTTCTTCCGAAGGCTTCGAATGCTCCAGGAATCCTTTCCTAATCTTATCTCAGAAGTGAGGGGAAAAGGATTGCACATCGGAGTGGTGCTTACCATTCCATCCAAAGAAATAGTAGCAGAATGCCTACAAAGAGGTTTGATCCTAAATTCAACCAATGAAAAAGTGGTGCGAATTATGCCTCCTTTAAATATTAGTATAGAAAGGATAGAAGAAGCTATGACAATATTTGAAATGGTTCTATCCGGAGTAAAAGTATGAATAAAAAAATTGCTGTTTTAGCCGGGGATGGAATTGGACCCGAAGTCATGAAAGTAGCCATTCGGGTTGTCAAGAAAGCCCTTCGAGAAAAGGCTTCTGATTTCCATTTCCAAGAAGCTTTGGTAGGAGGAGCCGCTATCGATGCCACAGGTGTTCCCTTACCCAAAGAAACCCTTGAAACTTGTGAGTCATCTGGGGCTATTCTATTTGGTTCGGTGGGTGGGCCAAAATGGGAAACACTTCCACCCCATCTCCAACCAGAGAGAGGAGCCCTGCTTCCCCTCAGAAAGCACTTTGACCTTTTTGCAAATCTTCGTCCGGCTATCATCTACAATGAGCTTATCAATGCATCTCCGATAAAAAAAGAAATCATTGGAAATGGGTTGGATATTCTTATTCTAAGGGAATTGACAAGTGGTATTTATTTTGGTCAGCCCAAAGGTAGAGAAGGTTCAGGCGAAGAAGAATTTGCATTTGATACCATGAGGTATTCCAGAAGGGAGATAGAAAGAATTGCAAGGGTTGCCTTTGAGTCCGCACGCAAAAGAAATAAAAAAGTAACCTCCATTGATAAGGCAAATGTTCTAACAACATCTGTTCTTTGGAGAGAAGTGGTCATAGCACTCCACAAAAAAGAATATTCTGACATCACTCTAGAGCACCTATATGTAGACAACGCTGCCATGCAATTGATTGTTCGCCCCACCCAATTTGATGTTGTCCTATGTGAAAATATGTTTGGAGATATTCTCTCCGATGAAGCATCTGTGATCACAGGATCTATTGGTATGCTTCCCTCAGCCTCCCTCAATTCAAGTGGATTTGGTCTCTATGAGCCATCTGGTGGCTCTGCTCCCGACATTGCTGGAAAGGGAATTGCAAATCCCATAGCACAGGTTCTTTCTGGTGCCCTCATGCTCCGATACAGCTTTTCTCTGGAAACTGAAGCCAAACGTATTGAAGATGCCGTTCGGGAAGTCATAAAAAATGGTTTACGAACTAGGGACATAGCAGAACAAGATTCAAGTGTAGTGGGAACAGAAGAGATGGGTTCCAAAATTGAAACTACAATAGAGAGGTTGTAAATGGCACAGTACCAACCACAGGGTATCTCCCCGAATGGAAGACCCTATACAGTCTTAGTTGCAGAGCCCTCCAAATTCCAGGCAAAACAGCTCCAACAAATCCTTGAATCGGAAGGATATAAGATACTTGCCATGACAGAAGACGGTAAAGAGCTACGCAACCAATACGAACAACACAGAAATGTAGATTTAATCATCATGGAAGTATGTATGCCAGTTATAGATGGATACGCAGCTTTTTGGGATTTGATTGAAGCTTCCCCCATTCTTCCTAAAATATTTTTTATCTCCGAAGAAAACTCTCCAGGTGTTGTAAAAAGCTTATTGGACAATGGAGCCGTGGATTTCTATATTAAACCTATCAAACGTGAAAAAATCCTAGAAAAAATAAAGCACGCTATCGACAAAGTAAACCCTACTTTCAAATAGGGTTTCACACACTATTTAAACAAGTGATATCTTTTTTAATTAGCACAGTGCTCCAAGTGATAGTAGTACTTGTTTTATTTCCCCTCATCCACCCAGAATTTAAAGTTTCCAAATCTATTGGGGATGCTTTTTTTATAGTTTTATCCTTTATTGCACTCAATGTAGTATTCAGGAAATTATTTCTAATTTTTACTTTGGGCATCGCAGGAATTTTTTATTACCTCTCTCTAGGATTGGCAGGACTGTTTTTAAATGCAATAGTTCTCATCTTAATTGGGAAATTTTTTCCCGACAAAATCCAAATACCCGGATTTTACCCAGCCCTAATAGGCGGATTTTTATTGGCCTTAGCAAATTTTTTAAGCTCATAAACTAGATAGACCAGTCTGTATAGTAAATAGGAGGAAGTATATGCCAGTCTTTGAATACCAGTGTGAAAAATGTGGTAAGAGAATGGAAGCATTCCAGCACAATCGAAATTCTCTCAAAACATGCAATGAGGTAATCCCCAGTTGTACAGAAAAAGGAGAAATCCATCGATTGATCTCCGCTTTTTCGATAAAAGGTGATAGCTCAAGTGCAGATTCTTTTTTGGAAAAATCTACCCAAAGTGGACATACACATTCAGGTGGATGTGGGTGTTTTGGAACTTCTTCCTGTCCATCTGGAGAAGTGAGATCAAAGTATGGAATTGATTAATTGCACACTACTTTAGAATTTCCAGCTCAAAGGGTTTGAGGCCAACACTCAATGGAGCGGGTGTTAGGAGGACAGGAGGATTCTGGTTTGTATCAAAGACTGACACTCCTGGATTGCTAATTCCTGAATCTCCTAAAAAAAGTTTACCTGAACTAGAGAGTGCCAAACCAGAAATATTTCCTGCAGATGACGTATAATTCGCAACTGTGAAACTTTTTTTTCCAGTGGAAGGATTGAAGCGAACTATGGATTTGTTAAACCCTCCATCCAATACAAAAGCATAACCTTCCGTCTCTGATTTTAAAACCATATCCAATATATCACCACCAACTTCTGATTCAGGAAGTAAAAAAGATTCTCTAAATTCCCCTTTTACCAAATTATAAGCTGCAATACCCCCATCCAATGCACTCAAGTAACCCAATTTCCCAGGAAGACATACGATGAGATGGGGATCTTGCCCTAGTTTAAAAATTTGCATCTTTCCAAATGGATTTCTCGCTGGGGTCTTTGTTACTCCCAGTATCTGATCAGTAACTGTATCTATGCGTAGTAGGTAGGAATCATCTCCGGGAAAAGGGAATCCAGATGGATGATTTCTATCAAGTCTTTGGAGTTGTAGATAGAGGATGGAGTTATAGAGTGCCATACGGGACATTTCCGGAAGACCATCAACTCCCGTACTACCACTAGAGGAAGATTCAGAATAAGCTGATAAATCAATTCTATTCAAGATAACTCCACTCGTTGGATTGACGACTAGAATATATTTTCTGTTGTACAAAGAGACGTATGCTTTAGAACTGCTTATAAATGCCAAATCCTGAGGGTTGCTTCCTTGTTCTACCGAAAACTCCTGTTGTGGCAAAAAAGCTAAACTGGGATCTAATACCAAGATGCTATCTCTATTTAAACGGTTGATGATATAGACCTTTCCATTTGCATACCTTAGAACTGCATCTGAGTGAATGTTAGAGAGAGATGGAAGGGGGAGCAAAGAGGCTGTATCTATTATATTAAATCTACCACCCGATGAAAAATCACTAGAAACTACTCCCAATTTCTCACTCTCTATACCATTTACAGGAAAGAATAAACTTAATATTGACGGTCTTTGGATATCATTTTTACAATTTATAAAAAATAATATAAATGACACAACTACAGTAACTATCTTTTTCCGCCAGCAGGCGGAAAAAAGCCTAGGATTGTTGCGAATAAAATTGTAAAAACTGACTTTTTGCAGGAACGCCATAAATATACTAATTTTAATCCTCATGATAATCATATACATAAAATTAGTAACCTTTAAAGATCCGTTTGTATATGCTCATACCCTCATCGGATAAAGAATATTCTATGTCTAAGTCACGACTGTCTTGATTGTTTTGGGGAAGATATTTCTTAAGTCCTTTGGTACTTTTTGATGGATCTAGGGAAAGAAGACTGTTTCTCCAGTAAATTAAGATTTGTTTATCCTTTTTGTCTGCTTCGGGAATCTCGGAAATAAATGAGATAAGTTCAGAATAATTTTCTAATTCGTAGTACGATTTCAATAAATTTAAATAATAATCTTTATTTCTATATTTTTCTTTTCTGAGAATTTTTCCATATAATATTGCATTCTGGTAGTTTTCCTCATACACTGATATGGTTACCAATGCATCTAATGCTTTTATGTCATATGAATAGGAATTGAGAATTTTTTCATAATAAATTTTAGCATTTGTATAGTCCCCTGTTTGAAAAAAATAGTCACCCAATTCTAAATTTGCTTTTTTTTCAAAGGTAGAAAATTCTGACAAAACCCCAATATAAATAGTATTTTCTTCTATTCTTCCATATTGCTTTAGTAGATTTGATATAGAATTTAATTGATCTATATTTGTAATATTTTTTGAAAAGTAATCTCTTAAAAATTTTCTAAGCCCTTCATAGTCATCCACTAAATATTTTAATCTTATGTAATTAAGTAAATAATTATTATTATTGTATTTATCAATGAGTACTACCCACTCTTTTTCAGCATCTTCAATTAAGGAATTTCTTGTGCAGTATAGAGCATAAAAATTTCGTTCGGAATCCCCTGTCATTTTTTTATAAAGCCTAAGATTTGAATCAAAGTTTTCTGTTTTATCATCCAAAAAAAAATTACCATCTTTTAGCAAAAAGAGTTTATCTTTTTCCAGTGCATCTACAATTTCGGTGTTAGTAAGATAATTTGGTCTTAAGGTTCCAAAGCAATGCACCAGATTTATAAAAGTAAATAAAAATATACTAAAATTACTTATTAATCTTGGAAGTATAAGTACTAATGACGCAACTGCAATAACTATCTTTTTCCGCCGGCAGGCGGAAAAAAGCCTAAGATTGTTGCGAATAAAATTGCAAAAACTGACTTTTTGCAGGAACGCCAATAAAACTTTCTTAAGTAGCCATTTGGATTCTCTCTTTGACTTGTCTTGCATAAACTAAATACTTTGCGGAATTACGTATATCTCCATATAACAGAAAAAGGATGCTTAAGTCAACAGCTAGTCGAGGATCTGGAGAAGAAGCAAGTGAATTTAATAGCATCTTTTTTTTCTTTATAAGTATTTTTTTTATTTTTTCTTTGATGAGAAGAAGTTTTGGATTGGCCACTAGTTTTGATGTCTTATCATCTTCTTTTAAGCAAATTGCTAGATACTCAAATGCAGAGTTGAATTTATTCATTTTCATCAAAAGTTCTACCAAGAGAATTTTCATAGTCACTGAACTTGGGTACTCACTCAAATATTTTTGACATAGAGAGACCGCATCTTCAAATCGAAACGTTTGGCTATAGATGGAGATCAACTCTTCCATCACCAATTCATTGTTTTCTTCTAAAATGAGTGCATTTTTTAGAAAGATTTCCTTCATAAACTGGTTTCCAGTATTCCCATATAGAGTAGCCAGTGCCAGATGGGATTCCAATTGATGGGGATTGGATTGGATTGACATTCTAAATGCTTCCACTGCCTGAATGGAAAGCCCATCTTGGTAGAGGGCTTCTCCCAATAAAAAATAGTTATATGGACTTGGATCAAATAGAACTACTTTCGAATAGTTTAACCTGGCTTTTCCCCATTGCCCGGAGGATGCATAAATTTCACCCAACCCTAGGTAAGATCTTGCTAAATTGGGATTTCCAAGGATATCAGCCTCAAATTCTACAATGGCTGAGGATAGGTTTCCATCTTCTCGAAATTGAATTGCCTGTTTGTACCTATCGCTTTGTGACATATTTTATTTTCTCTTAAAAGTTTTGTTTTGACCTTTAGGGAAATTACCGAATATTCGTACAGGGTGCAACAACATATTTTCGACTTCCAAGAGTTGAAAATTAAATTTTTAATGCCCAGGAATGAATTAAAATGAAAATACATCTAATAAAATATTTCACAGAGAGGATTGTGCGATCTAAATTTCAGGTGGTATTCTTTCTATTTTCATCAGTTCTATTTATCAATTGCGCTACACAAACTCCTAAAGAGACCAGATCATTTCAAACTCTAGTCAAAGAAGCAAACGAAGGTCCTGCAGAAGACAAAGCAGAGATAGAATATGATGAAACGGGATATGTATCTTGGTATGGGGAACAATTTCATAATAAACCTACAGCCAGTGGAGAAATTTTCGACAAAAATAAAATGACTGGAGCTCACAGGAGTCTTCCCTTTGGTTCTGAAATAAAAGTGGTCAACTTAGAAAATCAAAAAGAAGCAGTCATACGAATCAATGACAGAGGACCATTCAACAAAGCTAGAATTGTAGATGTTACGGAAAAAGTAGCAGAGATTTTAGATTTTAAAAATTCAGGATTGGCAAAAGTTGGAATCATGCTACTCCAAAAATCCAATCCAAAAGTTGTGAAAGATGATGACTTTAATCTGGATGATGAAGACGATGACGACGACGATGAAGTAATCGTCACAAAACCGCCTAAAAAAGAAGAGCCTCAAAAAAAAGGAAAAGAGG
>JACCDP010382860.1_pt1 | contig 11776 bp, 22 predicted proteins | sample 7445841 | NCBI WGS metagenome assembly JACCDP01 (sample SAMN15323441, study PRJNA562643) | freshwater metagenome | isolation source: river surface water | place: USA:Blue River Watershed | collected 2017-08-17
AATAAATGGTTAGATCATCAAAAAGAATATCGTGATAATCTAGAAATTAAAAAAGCAGACGTAAGTGACTATTAAAAAGAAAAATATTGTTTACACATGCGTGGTTGTGCCAGTAGCCGTTGCTAATGGTATTATTGGCGGAATTTCCAGTGTTATTACAGCGTATTTCTTCAAACCAATATGGGATCGAACAATGAAATGGTGGAATACTAAATGAATGTTAAACTAATAAGCGTTACTCCAGACGCAGAAAAACAAGTAGCATATTGTGCGAGAGTTAGCAATCCAAAAAACCAAGATAGCGACAACATAAGTAAACTATTAAAGTATTGTATAGATCATTCTCATTGGTCTATATTTGAAATGGCCTATATGACTATCGAAATCAACACTACCAGAGGATTAGCCGCACAAATTTTACGTCATCGTAGTTTTACATTTCAAGAATTTAGTCAAAGATATGCCGATACAAATCTTTTAGCAGAGGAGATTCCTCTTTTTGAACTTCGTCGTCAAGATACTAAAAATCGACAGAATAGTATTGATGATGTAGATCAGGAAGTAATTTATAGATGGAATAGTAAACTGCGTGAACATTTTTCCAAAGCAAAGGCTATTTATGATGGAATGATTAAGGATGGAATAGCAAAAGAATGTGCTAGATTTGTTCTGCCATTAGCAACTCCAACTAGACTTTATATGAGCGGAAGTTTAAGATCATGGATAACCTACATTGCTTTAAGAGAAAAAAATGGTACACAAAAAGAACATATGACAATAGCCAAAGAATGTAAAAGAATTTTTTGTGAGCAATTTCCAACTACTTCTGATTCTCTTGGGGGTTTTGACAAAGAATGGTGTATCTAAGAATGTATAAAAGATAATTATCCATTCATGGAGTCATTAATATGCCAAGACCAAAAAGTCTAGAAATAGGAGATATAGTTGGTAAAGGAAACTTAAGAATCATTGAACAAAAAACTGTAGTGGAAGGTAATTCAAAAACTAAAAGAGGATATTCTAAGATTGAATGTAAACTATGTGGCAGTAATAGTAAATGGATGAGAAACAATCTTCTCAAAAGAGAGAATACCATGAGTTGCGGCTGTTCAACACGCGATTCTAGTAAATGGAAATCTATTGGCCCCAAAAATATGTCGTGGCGATTGCCAAAAGGAGAGGCTGCGTTTAATAACTTATATCTCCAGTATCAGTCATCTGCACAAAAAAGAGGGCACGCTTTTAGCATATCAAAAAAATATTTTCGCAAACTTACTCAACAGTCTTGTTTTTATTGTGGTATAAAACCACATAGAATTATTAAGGGGCAAGGAAAAACTAGTGGAGATTATATCTATAATGGTATAGATAGAATAGATAACGCTAATGGATACACAACAACCAACGTAGTACCCTGCTGCTATAACTGCAATACTGCAAAAAATACTTTGTCACAAAACGATTTTTTCAATTTAATTAACAGAATTTATACTTTACATTTAATGAAAAATAAAAATGAAACTATTTAATATTACCGCACAGGTTTATAAAAATAACGATAAATCAAAACAAAATCTATTGATTAATCAAGCATATGACGGATCTTCATCAGAAGAAGCCCTCGCTAATTTTAAACTACACTTTCCTTGTATAGAATTTTCTCTAGTAAAGATTCTATCTGTTGAAGAAATCTCTCAAGAAGCGGCTTGACTCTGGCCGATAGTATGATATACTGTGACCAAGGAGATTCTATGAACAGATACGGCCTTTGCTGCATTAGTCTTAAACTAAAAGAACAGGGTTTTAGTCATCAAACTATGACCTATAAGCGTTTTAATTCGTTGCCAAGAGAAGAATCGCTTGAAATTCTTGGTAGTAGAATTCAAAACAATCTTATGGTTACAAACAAGACCATACAGTTTTGTGCTGAAAACAATTATGCTTATCGCGTTAGTAGTGATATTTTTCCACTTATCACTTACGACGAAGCAAATGTTAGGTTGGAAGATTTGCCTAATTATGATGCTATTAATAATGAATTTGATAATATCGCATCATCTATCAAGAACACTAATGTTCGCGTAACTTGTCATCCAAGCGAATTCAATGTTCTTGCTTCCACAAATGATAAAGCAGTTAATAAAACTATTATCGAATTAAATTTTTATAGTTGGTTTTTTGATAGAATAGGTCTACCGGCTAACTATGATGCTCCTATGAATCTTCATGTACACAATAAAAATGGAACACACTCTGAAATCATTAATCGTTTTATTGGAAATTTTAATCGTCTTGATCCTAATTGTAGGAGCAGACTGGTTATTGAAAATGATGACAAAATTAACTGCTGGAGCGTAAGAGAACTTATTACTCATTTTCATCCCAAAACAAATATTCCTATCACTTTCGACTATTTGCATCACAAATGCAATCCAGATATTCTAGATGAAGAAACTGCGATCAAGGCTTGTCACGATACATGGCAAGGACATAAGCCGCTTTTTCATTACAGCGAAAGTAGACAAGGAAATAATCCGCGTGCTCATGCTGATTATGCGGAAAATCCATTCGATAACTATGGATTAGAATTCGATATTGACATGGAACTCAAGATGAAAGACTATGCTATAGAGCATCACTCAGAAATCTGCAAAGGAGTTATTGTATGAGTGCATGGTTGATCGCTTTTACTGGATGCGTCTATTTCTATGTTGCTCTTGAACAATACATTGTTCACAAAAATATTGGAATGTTAATTACATATATTGGGTATGCTTTTGCAAATATCGGACTATATATGCTAGCAAATAAATAAGGATATTTTATGAAAGAACCTAAAAAAATACCATTAACCGATAATCCTAGAAATAAAGAACCGGAAAAATTACCACTAACTACTCCGAATCCGTATGATATTGATATGGTGGATGATATTTGGGTAAAAAATGAAAATAATAAACAAAACAATACGACGAGCATACAGCAATTGGAATCCGACACGATTGATTAGATGCTATCATTATGCAGCAGCATACGATGGAACTAAATTGATTGGCTTTACTCAAAACAATCCTATCAAAACACATACTGGTGCATATAGAATAGGAGAAGATTTTAATCTTCCCAAGTATAAGGAATATCCTTTTTACCATGCTGAAAGTCATTTGGTTTCTAAACTGCTTGATCGTTATAATACCATTGACCCTAGTTGGTCAATTGTTGTTATGCGCATTAATAGAAAAGGATTGATTTTAGGCAGTAAGCCTTGTGAAAATTGTAGTAAATTATTGACTAGTGTTGGAATAACCACTATCTATTATAGCACAGATTGTGGAAATTTTAGCGATATTATCGGAAATCTGACTCAAGCAAACCAGTTGACGCTGCCGATGACTATGGTATAATCCGTTGACAGGAGGATACCATGAACTGTATTTATTGTCAAAACGATATTGATTTTGATCGCTACGAGTTTCTTGTGGAAACTGGTCGCAAAATGATTTGTAAGGATTGTAGCGTGGAGAATCGTGCTGTGGGCTTTATGGATTGGGGACACAAAACCGCTCCTAGTCTTGTGCTTGTTCCAGCAAATGCTACTGAAACTATTCGTAAACTTGATAGAGCAAATAGGAGAGCAAGATGACTTGGCTTGATCTTTATAATTATCTGTATGAACGAGCAAATAACATTAAAAATCCTGGTAGTTTTCCTTGGCAAGAACAGGTTGAAGTTTGGGATTGGGAAACTCTCGACTATTATCCCACTGATTTTATTCAGATGCCATCTGACGAAAAGATTTCTCTTGCGGTAGATACCTATCAACAACCGGAGATTGCACAATAATGGATCTTGAAATTGAAAGCCTGCTTTTTAAGCAAGTACCTAAACCTAAGCGTCATCTTATGACCAAAATTATTAATGTATGGGAGAATAGATATAGAATTAATGTGTATGTGGAAATTGATGAGGATAATTTGACTAAACGTAAAATTCATTCTAGTTATTTTTGCCATTATGTTCCCGGTAAACTCACAATCGTTGACGGTCTAAAGAAAACCGCTTGACAACGCCGATAACTGTGATATACTGAGAGTATCAATACTAACATAGGAGACTACGATGCCAAAAGGTAAAAAGACTTGTCCGAATTGTTCCAATATGGTTGGCCCGCGAGCCTATGTTTGCAAAAATTGCAATCATGTTTTCTCGTTTAAGATGACCAACAAGGAAAAGAGAACTCTGAAGGTTGTCAAAGATTTTAATTGGAAAGAACTTGAAAAGGGAGATAAGATTAAGGTTGGTGGAGGCCCATATTTTCTGCACAGCGGCGAACTTATTCCTATGGGTTATAGGGGAAAGTTTGTTGTTGAAAAGATTGATAGTAAGGGTATTCATGCTTGGGGTTTGGACAAGAACGCAGGATTTGCTCATATTTATATGGGGCCAGATTATCAAAATCCTGAAACTGGAGTTTGGAAAGTTAAGCACAAAATTTTGAAACTGAAAAGGAAAGACCATCAAGAATCGGTTAGAGAACTTGTTTAATGAATAATCAATCAAAAATGGACGATCTGCTTGATCTGAGAGAAGATATAGCACAATCTGTTCTCAAAATAGAGTTTATACTAAGAACAAATTTTCCAGATCAATATGAGGATGCTTATCAGCATTGGATTCCTCAGATATTGACAGCGTTGTATAATGATGTAAAATGGCTTCCAAGAGGACAAATGACTTTGCAGGATACGATTGACCGGATTAAAGACAATTGTGATGAGTCTTGTGGTGTATCTAAGTTTATCAAATAATTGGAGAAAAGTATGAGCGAACAAGTTTATGCGATCACCGATCTTGAAGGGTATGCTTCTCAAATGAGAGAAGCGGCTGCTAGTAGCATCAGCGAAAATAGCAGCGAAGATAACTTGGATGAATATATTACGCTTGATCAAATGATTGGTCTAGTTAAAACTAACTGTCTTGGTTTTGATGACAACGATCACCCTTTGCTTAACGAACAAAAGAATCAATATATTTTTGAGGAAGCAGCAACTTGGATTCACAACTTCGGGCTGGCAAAACTAGCAGCAAAAGATTTTGTTGAATGTGCTTGGGATGATGAACTTAATGAAATGGTTTTTTGGCATAAGGAGACTCCAAAAAATGACAAACCCAAGCGAAAACGAAAGAGAAAAGATTCTTAGTAGAATATCTTTCTTAAAAGAAGAAATATGGGAAACACGATCCTATATTAGTTCTGATTTCTGTAAACGCTGTTCAGAGATGTATGACAAAATAGTTAGACTAGAACAAGAACTAAAAGGCTTACAAAGAAAATTGGAAAAAGATGAACGTGCTTGATAGTTTGAAAGATTTGGCTATCCCAGATATTGCTAAATATTGTCAGGATAAAAGTATTCCCGCTAGTGTGGCAATGATTAATATCAGTGGAGATTTTAATCTTAGCACTATGGTTCGTAATGCTAATTTTTTTGGATTTCGTAGTGTTCATTATGTGGGTAAAAAGAAATGGGATAAAAGAGGTAGTGTAGGAACCCACCACTACACTCCAATGTACCACCATAAAACTGAGGAAGATTTTATTAAATCACATTCATCAAGTGGTCGTACATTAATTGCTATCGAAAACAATATTCCAGAATACAAAGATATTACGTTCGATCCTTTTAGTTTTGATTTCTCCAATGTTGATGAACCAATTTTTATTTTTGGAGAAGAAAATGCCGGTTTATCAGAAAAGATTCTTATGGCCTGTAGTTGTGTTTTAACTATTCCTACTTATGGAAGTGTTAGATCTTTAAATGTTGGAACAACTAGTGGTATAATTATGAGTTTTTATCGCCACTATTACGAAAAATTTCTCAAGATTTAGACTTATATCGTTGAAAATAATATATTCAATCATTATATGGTGTAATAATGTATTATCAATACTCTATAAGAGGAGAACACCAATAATGGTAAATCTAATATATAGTCTAACCGCATCAAAACCAGAAGATGCTGATGTTGTTTCTCGTAAACTAGAAATTTATGTCAATGGTGTTAGAGTATCATCAAAATTATATGATGCTAGTACAGAATCTTTTGATGCTCTGATTGTTTCTCATAACGATGAAGTTAAAGCATATCTCTATGATATAGATCATGTAGATAATATTAGTGAGCCAGCAGTTGTAGAATTTATTGCAAAAGATATTGTTGCTCCTAAGAAACCAAAAGATTTACAATACTCATTATCAAGCCAAGCCTCTTCATATCTGAATAGCTTAAAAAAAAATTAGATAACTTAATACCATAGGACGCAAAGGATTTTTCTCAAGGGTTGACAGGGATCGGTCGATAAGGTATAATACAAAAACACGGGGCGTTGCAGCCGGTAGTTGCACATACTCTTATAAGGTATTCAAAAGGTAGGTTCGACTCCTACACGCCCTATTTAGAAAGAAAAATAATGTCTAATAGATCAAAGCACATGCCATATTATGTAACGCTAATTGGTCTATTAGTTTTATCTTTTGGCGTGAATCTTATTCAGTACGAAGAAATTAAGTTGCTTCAACAAGAAAAAATTATGTACAAAGTCTTTTTTGAATATCTCTATCTCAAACTAGAGACTTTACAAAATAAGGATTATGTGTATAATAATTAGGGGGCGTAACGGTATCGATTGGATAAAATTTGGTATAATTAGCAAGTAGTGGTTGGTGGAAAGGCCACTTTAAAAATCTACCAAATGCTTTAACTGGCACAAATCAGTTAGCCCTTGCTGCTTAATTAAATAACAGCAACAATCTTAGAAAGCGATGAAGGTAGCGTTCAAAAGATTGTCGTAAAATCTTTCGGCTGCTAGAATAACCAACGGGTTCTAGCCTGAGACTAGTTGGTACGGAAAGATGAATGTTGTTTGTTCTTTAATCTTTCTCAAAACTTATGAATAAAATAAACTTGTAGAGGTTATATTAAAGTTATCACAAGACAAGGGTTCGACTCCCTTCGCCTCCACTATGCCTAGAAAAAATTGTACTTACTGTGGCAAGAGGAAAAATCTTAAAAGTTTTCCCAAACACAGTATGTACAAAGATAATCTAGACAGTAGATGCCGACACTGTATTAAAAAACATAGTAAAGTAAGAAGTAAACTTCATAAAAAGGCTCCAACAAAACCAGAATTTTGTGAATGTTGTGGAAAAATTCCACGCAAATGGTGTTTGGATCACGATCATAGTGATGATAGTTTTAGAGGCTGGATATGTGAACCATGTAATACCGGCCTAGGAAAATTAGGAGATGATCTGGATGGTGTAATTAAGGCTGTAAACTATTTAATTATGGCCAAAAATAGGAAACATGATGATTCGTCAAATTAGGGATATGTTATCTTCAGAAACAACAGAACACTATTGTATAGCATTTGTTATTAACAGTATGGTTCTGTTATTGCTATCTCTAATGATAGGCAAAGCACTAGACTCAGAACAACCTTTGACAATAACATCATCAAGCATCATTGAGGAAAACGTAGATTTTGAGAGTCCTGTTAATATTCCAGAAACTTTCACATTTGATGATAAGAATTCTTCATTAACAGAAGAAGTGATAGTTGAGCAACAACAGGACTCGTCTATATCTGTTAACGATATTGATGTTCCTTCTAACTTAACTGTAGAACCTATGGAAGAAGTTGGTTCTGAATTTTCATCTGATTTAGTTGGTCAAATATTATCTGGAGTATCTTCAAATTTAGGTTCAGGATTTTCTTCACAATCTTCTAGTGGTGGAGCATTAGACAGATTAACTGTGGAGATTATTAAAAGCGGAGAATCAAAAAATACAAACGTAATTTGGTTATTGGATGCCAGTGTTAGTTTGAGTCATCAAAGACAATTAATTGCTGATCGTTTTCAAAAGATATTACAAGAACTAGAGTTTGCTAATACTACTTATGATATTAAACATGGAATTTATAGTTTTGGGCAAAAATTTACCAAGATCACAAAACAACTCACACATGATTCATCAACATTAAAGACAGCAGTAGAATCAATAGTGCTAGACGAAAGTGGAATCGAAAATACTTTTTCTGCTATTGGCGAAGTGTGTAAATCTGAATATGTTTTTGGATCAAGACTGTTGGTTATTGTATTTACAGACGAAGTTGGTGATGATGTTCAATATTTAGATGTAGTATCTAATCTAGCAAGATCGAAAGCGAGCATGGTTTATGTTGTGGGAAACCCAGCACCATTTGGCAAAAATACAGCACAATTTAAGTTTGTAGAATTTGATCCAAAGTATGATCAAACCGAAAAATGGGTAGAAATTAACCAAGGCCCGGAATCTCTATATGATATGATTTTAGATATCAATAGCCTACCAATTGATAAAGAAACATTAGATAGTGGATTTGGGCCGTTTGCTTTGTCGAAACTTTGTTTGGATACTGGTGGATTATATTTTAGTGTGCATCCTAATAGGGGAGATACCAAGGTAGATAAAAAACAGATTAGCCCATTATCATCATACATTTCCAGATTTTTTGATCATGAAATTATGATGAAGCATAGACCCGACTACAGATCATATGGAATACAAAACAAAGAAGCACAATCTCACGCTAGTAAAAAAGCATTGGTTCAAGCATCCTCTATTCCTCTTAATATTGCTGGCGAACAAACACTAAGATTCAAAGCATTTGATGAGGGCAGTTTTGTAAATGAACTGAACATGGCACAAAGATTCTCTGCTAAACTTGAGCCTAAAATTAATCAAATCTATACCATACTATTAAGTGGAGAACCATCATACACTACTCTAGAAGATAGATGGAAAGTTTCATACGCTCTTGCTATGGGGCGTATACTATCTACAAAATGTAGAATAGAGAGTTATAATCTGGTTTTAGCAGAAGCGAAAACTGGCTTGAAAAAGAAAGATCCAAAATCTAATATATGGATACTAATGCCATCTAAGGACTTCGATCTAAATAATAGTTTACTCAAAAAATGTTATGAAGGATCTCAAAAATATTTAAGATTTGTAATAGATAATTATCCAGATACTCCTTGGGCATTAATAGCAAACGAAGAACTCAATACTCCAATCTCATATAAATGGTATGAAGATTATGAGGAGCCACCAAAACCAAACAATGGTGGTGGAGGAAATAATAATCCATCAGATGATAAAGCAAAACCAAGATTAATTCCAAAACCACAAAGAAAGATAGACAAAATATGAACAGACGACATTTCTTATCTCATTTAGCAGCAGCATCTTCACTAACTATTCCGGCTACAAATTTTACTAATAGTATTCTGGCAAATGCTTCTGATCTAAAGAAAAGACATAAGAGTGCTATACTTTTATGGATGGGTGGTGGTCCAAGCACTATTGATCTTTGGGATTTAAAACCCGGCTCTCCTACTGGTGGCCCATTTAAGCCAATAAATACTAATGCTGATGGAATTCAAATTTGTGAGCATCTTCCTTTACTTGCTAAAAATATGGATAAATTAAGTATTGTGCGAAGTATGAGTACAAGAGAGGCCGATCATACTAGAGGTCGCTATTATATGCACACAGGATATGTGCCTAGTCCAACAGTAGACTATCCTAGTTATGGTAGTGTAATATCTCATGAATTAATAGATCAAGTTCCAGAACTAGAAATTCCTCCATTTGTTAGTGTTGGCGGTGCTAGTGTTGGCCCAGGATTTTTGGGAATGACATATTCACCATTTGTTGTGGATAGTAATGGTAATATTCGTGATTTAAATATGGGTATTGATCCAACCAGACTATCTCAAAGATTACAAATGCTAGCGGCTATAGAAGATAAATTCATAAAAGAATCTCGTGGTGGATCAGCACTAGATCATAATAAAGTACTTGATAAAACAGTTAAATTGATGACTAGTAAACAAATGGAAGCATTTAAAGTATCAAAAGAACCAGCAGAAGTTAGGGAAAGATATGGCAACACTGGTTTTGGTCGAGGTTGTTTAATGGCAAGAAGATTAGTGGAAATGGGAGTGCCATTCATAGAAGTAGATATGGGTGGTTGGGATAATCATGCTGGTATTTTCACTACATTAGAAAACCAAAAACTTCCAGAATTAGACAAGGCTATGAGTGCTTTGGTAGAGGATTTAAGTGATCGCGGACTACTACAAGATACCGCTATTATTTGGATGGGCGAATTTGGTCGTACGCCAAATATTAATGGTAATGGTGGTCGTGATCATTGGGCTAGAAGTTGGAGCGTTGTGGTTGGTGGAGCAGGATTTAAGGGTGGTGTGGTTGTTGGGCAAACAAATGAGGATGGAAAAGAGATAATTACTGATCCATATACTTCTCAAGATTTAATGGCTAGTGTTTTGAGTAGTTTGGGCATATCTCTGGAAACCACTTTTACCTCAAAAAATGGACGACCAATGAAGATAGCAAATAGTGGAAAAGTTATTAAGGAATTGTTCTAAAATAGTGTAATATAATAAAGCCACTTTTCAAAGGAGGGCTTATTATGATTGCAATTAAAAAGATTTTTCTTATTGCGTTTCTAGGATTATGCTCTTTATCTTATGGCGGAACAATAGATCCAAACATACCAGATCAAAAATATCTAGATTTTGGATCAAAATTTTATTGTGTTGTTAAGGTATGTGGAAATTATCAGGATGACTCTTTGTTTTGTGCTTCTGGAGTTATTATAGAAAAGCATTTTATACTAACAGCAGCACACGTTGTTGAAGGATACAAAACCTGTTACGCAAAAATCAATGACAAAAAATTCTTATTAACAGACATAATTATTCATAAAGATTTTGGCGGAGAGTTTGGAACTGGTGATATAGCATTAGGTTATTGTGCTGATGGATTTGATCTCGAAAATTTTCCACCATTATATACAGAAGATAATGAAACCGGAAAGGTTGCGTCAATAGCAGGATGGGGATTAACTGGTAATTTTAATACTGGAATACATAAGTCTGATAATAAATTAAGAGCAGGATCTAATATTATTGATAAAGTAGATAAAGATATGTTGATCTGCTCTCCATCAAAATTGGGAAGTGAAGACCACACAGTATTAGAGTATATGATTGGTAGCGGAGATAGTGGTGGAGGTTTATTTATAGATGGTAAATTAGCTGGAATAAATTCTTGCGTTATGGCTGTTGGACGATCACCAATGTCAAAATACGATGAAGAATCAGGCCATACTAGAGTTTCAAAATTTTTAGGATGGATAAATGAATCTAAAACAAAAATGGTTGAATCATTTAAAAGAAAATAATATGACATACTTAGAGCATATGATATTTGCTCTATTTTATGGATGTTCTTGTCTATTGGCTGGATTTTATCTTATAGTTCATTCTATTTTACCGTGTTTTTTCCCAACAGCAGGAAGCGATTTAGTATCAAAGTTAAGCAAAAGATTCAAGAGGCATCACTAGGATTGTCGATACTTGACAATGGGATTGCTGTGTGGTATACTCTAGGAAACACAGGAGAATTTTTAGATGATTCACGATTTCAATTATGTGATGGGAATGGTTCGTGATCTTAGGGCCACTAGTAGCACCAAGGATAAGGAAGGAATTATTTTGGATTATTGTGGACACAGTAGTGCCGCAGCATCTTTCGCTAAAAATATTTTGCTCTATACCTATCATCCGTTGTGGCAGTATAATGTTACTAGCGATAATCTAAAAAAGAAGAATCATCTTGTGGCAAGAAAGAACGAGTACAA
>JACCDP010689969.1_pt1 | contig 11774 bp, 10 predicted proteins | sample 7445841 | NCBI WGS metagenome assembly JACCDP01 (sample SAMN15323441, study PRJNA562643) | freshwater metagenome | isolation source: river surface water | place: USA:Blue River Watershed | collected 2017-08-17
ATCGTTCTTTATGATGCGAAGTCTCACAAAATTGCCACCACTAAGATTGCTATTAAAGGAAGCATCGCCCGCGTAGAAATTTCGGAAAAATTAATTTCTGGAAAATACCTCATAAAGTATCGAATAGTTTCAGCTGATGGTCACGTTCTCAACGCGCAGTACAAGTTCACGCTAAGTTAGAATCGCGACATGAAACCAGAACTAAACGACATTAATTTTATCGGCGAATCTGAACGCCGTGGCAAGGCAAGTGATCTCTTCTGGCCTTGGGCTGGTGCGAATGTGTCGTTACTGGCTTTGTCGTATGGCGCTTTCTTTCTAGGTTTCGGAATCTCTTTTTGGCAAGCAACAATCGCGGCCGTCGTCGGAACCGTAGGTTCCTTTGCGCTAGTTGGAGTCAGTTCACTTGCTGGAAAACGTTCTAGCGCACCAACCATGACACTTTCACGCGCAGCTTTCGGCGTTAAAGGAAATATCTTGCCAGGGCTACTTTCCTACTTAGTTTTTGTGGGTTGGGAGACAGTTTTAGTTTCACTCGCGACCCTAGCCACCGGAACCGTTTTAGACCGGGCGACCTCGCTTGATCGCAATGTTTCACTAATTCTCGGCTTCTTAATTGCTGCAGCCCTGACCATCTTTGGTGGAGTGTTAGGGCACTCGGTGATTATGAAGTTGCAACGTTGGATCACTGCAATCACAGTGATCGCAACTGGTACCTACGTTTTCTTGACTATTGATGAAGTAAATTGGAATTCAGTTTTCGATATTAAAGCCGGCAATACTGCAGGCCTAGTTGGTGCAATCATTTTTGCAATCACGGGTATTGGTTTGGGTTGGGTAAATAGCGCCGCCGATTATTCTCGCTACTTACCCCGAAATGTTTCTAGTAAAGCAGTTTTTTCCTGGACGGTATTTGGCGCATCTATAGTTCCGATTGTTCTAGTTATTTACGGAAGCGCTCTATCTGGCAGCAGCAAAGAGTTAAGCGATGCAATCGCGATGGATCCCATTGGCGCTCTAACAGCGTTGCTTCCAACCTGGTTCCTAATCCCTTTTGCTCTCATAGCGATTCTAGGTTTAGTAGGTGGAGCAATTCTAGATCTTTATTCTTCAGGCCTTACTTTGATCTCAATCGGAGTTAAAGTTAGGCGACCAGTAGCTGCAGCTATTGACGGCACAATCATGCTGTTTGGCACAATCTATATCGTTTGGTTTGCAACTGATTTCTTCGCTCCATTCCAGGGCTTTCTGATCACTTTAGGTGTGCCAGTTGCAGTCTGGTCTGCGATCTTCGTTGCCGATGTTGTATTGCGTAAACGTGATTATGTCGAAGCTGATTTATTCTCTGAAACAGGCCGCTACGGTCGCGTGAATCCCGTTGCGATTGCATTAGTTGCAATGGGCTCAATTGTCGGTTGGGGATTTGTGACGAATACTTTTGCCAGTTGGCTTAACTGGCAGGGTTACTTTATGGGCGCAATTGGCGGCAAAGAAGGTCAGTGGGCATATGCAAATGTGGGCGTGATCTTCGCTTTATTAATTGGTTTCTTTGGCTATTTACTGTTTGGCCGTTCCCGACTCAAAGTGCAAGAGAATCTGCCCAGATAGACTTAAGACATGAAACGTCAAATAAAGCCACTTTCGGATTTCCTTAATCGCGAATCGAGTAGTGGCTTATTAATTTTAGTTGCCTCAATCTTAGGATTATTCACAGCTAACTCGCCACTGTCTGAGAAGTATTTTTCCACTTTAGAATTCAAGTTAACTCTCGGGGCTGATTGGTATCTCATCGATTTATCAATTCTTAAGGTGATCAATTATCTGTTGATGAGTATCTTTTTCTTTGTGGTCGGTTTGGAAATCAAGCGCGAGCTAACTTCTGGTCACTTGGGGACAGTTAAGAAGGCAATGATGCCCTTTGTTGCAGCAATAGGCGGCATGATGTTACCTGCCCTAATTTACCTAATAATAGCTGGCGGTGTTGCTCCGGGTGGGTGGGGAGTCCCGGTAGCAACAGATATCGCTTTGGCCGTAGGTTTACTTTCGATGATTGGGCCATCTGTTGCTGCATCACTTCGGTCATTCTTACTTGCTTTGGCTGTCATTGATGATATCGGTGCAATCTTAGTTATTGCTTTTGTGTATTCAAATGGCGTAAATATCTCGTGGCTGGTCGCGACTTCTTTAACGGTTGTGCTCATTGTAATTTTAAAGAAAGTGGGCGTTGAGTCGATTCTGATTTACTCGCCATTTGCTCTCATACTTTGGTTTTCTTTATATCAGACTGGTGTACACCCTACTCTGGCCGGGGTAATTCTTGGCCTGTTAACACCTAATATTATTCGACGCGGTACCAAAATAGAGGACGCAGACGATGGAACTGTGTCAGTAATTGAATGGCTTGTGCACAAATTCCATCCAATCAGTAATTTTTTTGTGATCCCTATCTTTGCATTCGCAAATACCGGCGTAACAATTACTGCGGATTCAATTAGAGGAGCATCTCAGTCAGTGATCGCTTGGGGAATCTTCTTTGGCTTAGTATTTGGTAAGCCAATTGGAATACTTCTTGCGTCAATTTCAGCAAAGCGTCTAAAGCTGGCCGATTTCCCAGATGGGGCAAGTAATGCATCAATACTTGCAACAGGTAGTGCTGCTGGAATTGGATTTACGGTAGCCATTTTTATTGCAAATTTAGCTTTTGATGATAAGCAAATCCAAGATATTGCGGTACTTACTGTGATATTTGCATCTGTTGTCAGCGCATTGCTGTCTTCTGTAATTTTCAAGGCTTTGGCCAATAAAGAAAGCAAAAATAATCACGAGATTTAAGGGTAGGTGGTAGACGTACCTTACAATTGCATTTATTTGTTAAGGTACTCCAATGCCTAATGAGATCGGAATTCAAAGTAACGAAATTAGGCGTTTTATCCCAGTAGACCCAATCCTTCGCACCTTTGCCCTTGCGACTTTGATAAATACCTTCGGCAATGGTCTGTTTATGACCATCGAGGTTATCTATTTCACCACTGTAGTTGGACTCTCACCAACGAAAGTCGCCTTAGCGCTTTCGATCGCTGGGGGAGTATCTCTGTTATTTAGTGTGCCAGCTGGTCATATTGCAGATCGCTACGGACCTAGAAATATTGCAGTCATGGCGTATGCCGCTGAGGGTTTCGTTATGGCTGGTTTCTTTTTCGTGCATTCTTATCTTCCTTTCTTGCTGCTTTCAATCATTCTTGGAATTGTCGGAACGATCGGTCAGACGTTACGTATGGCCATGATTTCAAAATTAGGAACTGGCGACGCTCGAGTATCAATTCGCGCATATCAACGTTCAGTAACTAATTTCGGTATTGCAGTTGGTACCGTATTTGCCGGCGTAGCACTAGCGATAAATACCCAGGCCGGTTACCAGACCATGATGTTGCTTGATGCGCTCACTTTTGTTCTTGCCGCACTCGTATTTAGTGGATTGCCGTTTGTAGAACCGACTATTGAAAAAGGCGAACCGCTTTCATTTATCGCATTGAAAGATCTGCGATTTTTGACGGTAACTGCGCTGAATGGTGTTATGTCACTTCACTTTGTTTTGCAGAATGTAGCGATTCCACTTTGGGTGGTTCAGGAAACGAATGCTCCGCGCTGGTGGGTTTCGGTGATCATGCTAGTAAATACAATCGGAGTAATCCTGTTCCAAGTTCGAGTAAGCCGTGGATCCGGAGATATCAAAGTCGGTGCTAAACAAGTTCAACGAGCTGGTTTCGGTGTTGCAATCGCTTGCCTGCTTTATGCACTGTCTTCAGGCGTAAACACTTTCCTAGCATGCACCCTGCTGATCCTCGCAATGGTCGTTCACGTTTATGGCGAGTTAGTTGGCTCATCAGGGTCTTGGAGCATTGGCTTTGGAATGGCAGATGAGAAACATCAAGGTCAATACCAGGGCGTTTACTCATTAAGTTGGGGAGTTGGCGGAACTGTTGGTCCATCGTTTGTAATAGCAATGGCAATCACGTTAGGGCAAGTAGGCTGGGTTTACATGGCAGTTATTTTTGCACTTACCGGAACCGTCATGCACAAAGTTGTTACCAGAAAATGGTTTGCTAACAAGTGAGCAAGGAAGTGATCTGTTACAAGTGCGGCAACCGCTATGCCCAGAAGTCCGATGTCGCTTGCCCTAAATGTGGGGAAGCTCGAATCTTTGAAGCTTCAAAAGACGATCCAAATTTTGATATGTATTCAGATGTTTCGAGGGTGGGGCGCAACAGTATTCTTGTAGCCATTGTTGGAGGGTCGATCTGGGCATTCCTGACTATCTATTTAGGTAGATAAAAACCCCGCCATTTCTGACGGGGTTTTTATTATTAATTCGATTTAGATATCGAAGTAAAGTTCGAACTCAGCTGGATGTGGACGTAAGCGAACATAATCAACTTCATTCTTACGCTTGAAATCAATCCAAGTTTCGATTAGATCTTCGGCAAACACGCCACCCTTTGTTAGGAACTCATGGTCAGCTTCTAGGCTATCTAGAACTTCACCAAGTGAACCTGGAACCTGAGGGATTGCAGCTGCTTCGGCGCCTTCTAGTTCGTAAAGGTCCTTATCAACTGGGGCAGGTGGCTCGATCTTATTTAGAATTCCATCGAGACCGGCCATCAACATTGCTGCGAAAGCTAGATATGGATTCGAAGATGGATCTGGGCAACGGAACTCGATGCGCTTTGCCTTCGGATTCGATCCAGTAATTGGAATACGAATACAAGCAGAACGGTTACGGGCTGAGTACACCAAGTTAACTGGAGCTTCGTAGCCAGGAACCAAGCGACGGTAGGAGTTAACAGTTGGGTTAGTGAAAGCAAGTAGTGATGGAGCATGCTTTAACAAACCGCCGATGTACCAACGTGCCATATCTGAAAGATCGCCGTAGCCATCGCCGAAGAACAGTGGTTTGCCATCTTTCCAAAGTGATTGATGTACGTGCATACCTGAACCATAGTCACCGAAAAGCGGCTTTGGCATGAAAGTAGCAGTCTTGCCACCTTCCCAAGCTACGTTACGAATGATGTACTTGAACTTCATTACATCGTCGCCAGCTTGAAGAATGTCGCTGAAGCGATAGTTAATTTCCATCTGACCAGCAGTACCAACTTCGTGGTGTGAACGCTCTACTAATAAACCTGCGCGACCAAGTTCCATAACCATTTCATCGCGAAGATCTGCGTACTGATCTGTTGGTGAAACTGGGAAATAGCCACCCTTAACGCGAGTGCGGTATCCACGGTTTGGTGTTCCGTCTGCATCGTATTCAACGCCGGTGTTCCATGCGCCTTCATAAGATTGAATCTCGTGATAGGCCTCATTGATTCCAGTCTTGAAACGAACGCTATCGAAAACATAGAACTCAGCTTCTGGTGCGAAGAACGCGGTATCTGCGAAACCAAGTGAGCGCATGTACTCAACTGCCTTGGCTACAACACCACGAGGGTCACGTGAGTAAGGAGAGTTATCTACTGGATTGTGAACTGAGAAAAGGATTACTAAAGTTTTTTGATCACGGAATGGATCAATGAATGCTGAACTTGGAACTGGCAGCAACTTCATATCTGATTCGTGAATAGACTGGAAACCACGGATCGAAGAACCATCGAACATCAGACCATCAGTGAAAACTGCTTCGTCGAATGATTCAACTGGAACGTTGAAGTGGTGTTGGATACCTGGCAAATCAGTAAAGCGAACGTCAATTAACTTAACGTCCTCTTTCTTGATGTATGCAAAGATTTCTGCAGAATTCTTAAACATATTTCTCCTGTTTTTGAAGATGATGGCTGTTGGATTCAACCGATCGGTTTCCTCGTCTTTGAGGCCTTGCTTTATGGGGGAAATCTATGCCCCAGCGGCCAAAAGTTCATAACTGTTGTGTTACAGCGATGTTAAAAATTGCCAGTAATCATCACTTGTTCCGCAATTGAGCGTAGAAAGAGGCCGTTGTGCGCTAAATCATCTAGGCTCACGGCATGACTCACCCGGAGGGCGTAACACTCGGCCGAAGATTGGCAGCAATCACAATCGACTGGCTTGCCTCTTATGCGATCGCTTTTGCCTTCTTCGCCGGCGGCGGAAATTACTCTGAACGAGTTGTCGGAACTCGCTTTACGACGCCACTGATTTTCGTAGCGGAGTACGCAATTCTGATAGCGCTAACTGGAGCTTCATTTGGACATAGATTGCTAAGGCTTAAAGTGATTGATTTCAATCATGGGGGAATGCCAAGTATTCGACAAACACTTATTCGCACCGGGTTGATGGCGCTAGTGATTACCGCGATTACTTATGACGAAGACGGACGCGGAATTCACGAAAGAGTAAGTCGAACTAAATTAGAACGAGCTTAATAAATTTAGCGAATCTTCATCCCGCGAGTAGGCATTGGGCCCTTTGGAATTGGCATTGCCATTCCGCCAACGGCCTTGAGGCGAGCTCGAACTTCGCGCATTTGATTGGCAGTTAACTTCTTAGGGAACTTCTTCATTCGCTTTTGCAACTTGCGAAGTGAAACTTGACCTTCGTCATTGCCAACAATTAATTCGTAGATCGGCACACCAGGGGCATAACGTTCAGTCTTGCGTTTCTCATCTTGCAAAAGTTGACGTACTGAACTGCTTCCTTCGCCAGTTAAAACAATTCCGGCACGGCCAACTGAACGATGGACCATGTCTTGGTTGCGCGAAACTGCAACGGCTGGTGTTGTTGACCAACCTTTACGGATTGACATCAAAACACTTGCACCAGCACCAACTTGTCCTTCAATTGATGCATAAGCAGCTGAACCAGCTTGGCGGGTGAAAATAAAGAAAGCCAAAAGCGCAGCAAATGGCGCTGACACAAAGCCGAGATAAATTGGATGGCCAATGGCAAAACCAATTGCGATACCGACTGACCAGGCGGCGAGAAAAATGCCGGCCATTGCAGGGCCGATCCAAGGTTTTGCGGCCTTGGTAACTTTGTAGGCATCACGAATTTCTTTGAAGCGAGGCGCCTTAGGTTCGCTGGACTTGTTCTTCTTCTTTCGATTAAACATGTCAGGAGTTTAGTGGAGCCGGTGCGGTACCACCAAGACGCGCAGGCGCCCAACGCTGACCAACATGGCTGTCGGGATATCGGCTTTGAACCTCGTGCAACATTTCGATCATGGTCGCGCGCAGTTGCGCCTCACCGGCTTCGACGTCGGCATCCTTAGCAAAATGCAAAGGTTCACCGAAAGTTACGAAGATGGGAAACTTGTTTCGCTTGAGATTTCGCTTAACCCCTTTAGTCCAGATCCGCTGGCTGCCCCAAACAATCGTCGGAATCACCGGCACGCCAGCACCCATTGCTAAACGGATTACCCCTGACTTCAATTCTTTAATCTCAAAACTTTTCGAAATTGTGGCTTCCGGAAATATTCCGATAATTTCCCCGCTACGTAGCGCACGTAGCGCCGCGACGAATGAAGCAGAGCCATTAGCGCGATCTACTGAGATGTGGTGCATTCCGCGCATCAAAGGGCCGGCCAGTTTGTTGTCGAAGATTTCCTTTTTAGCCATAAAACGCACATAGCGATTTACTGGAAGTGCTGCAGTGCCGGCCAAAGCGAAATCCAAATATCCAATGTGGTTGATCGCCAAGATTGCGCCACCATTACGAGGGATATTTACATCGCCAGTGAAAGTAAATTTCAAACCAAGATATTTCCAAGCCGTCTTAAGAGCTGCAATTACTGGGGGATAGACGCGATCAGCCATTCTGCGAAGTTCCATTTAGTGCAGCTTTAGCTTCTTGAGCTTGCTTATATAAACGACCCGCACGGTAACTGGAACGCACTAGGGGTCCGCTCATTACACCTGAGAAACCAATTTCTTTCGCCTCGGCGGCTAAGTCGACGAACTCTTCCGGCTTCACCCAGCGAATAACAGGATGATGTTTATTGGTAGGGCGTAAGTACTGAGTAATTGTGATTAAGTCACACCCTGCTGCGTGCAGGTCAACAAGCGCTTGTGAAACTTCTTCACGTGTTTCTCCCAAGCCGAGAATCAAGTTGGACTTGGTGATTAGCCCATAATCACGCGCCATGGTGATAACCGAGAGCGACTTATCGTAAGTAAAAGCTGGTCTAATTTCTTTAAAGATACGCGGAACTGTCTCGAGGTTATGGGCAAATACTTCTGGCCGGGTTTCAAAGATCTGATTTAGTAACTCAGGATTGGCATTGAAATCTGGTGCCAACATTTCTACCCCGGTACCCGGATTTAATTCATGAACTTTACGAATAGTTTCGGCATAAAGCCAAGCACCTTCGTCGGGTAAATCATCGCGAGTAACGCCAGTAATTGTTGCGTAGTTCAATTGCATTTTCTTAATTGACTCAGCGACTTTAGTGGGCTCGTTGCGATCAATCGGTAACGGCTTACCGGTGTCGATATTGCAGAAATCGCAACGTCTAGTGCAACGATCGCCACCAATTAGAAAAGTGGCTTCGCGATCTTCCCAACATTCAAAAATATTTGGACAGGCAGCCTCTTGGCAGACCGTGTGCAAACCTTCGCTCTTAACCAAAGTGCGCAGCTGGGTATATTCCGGCCCCATGTTCGCGCGAGTTTTAATCCACTCTGGTTTGCGTTCGATTGGAGTCTCGGCATTGCGCGCTTCAATGCGTAGCATCTTGCGGCCATCGGGTGCGATAGTCATGCGCTCACCTTCGTTAAGACCTCAAATAGTTCACGTTCTAAGATCGGAGACACTTCGGCAATTGTAATCTCGCGATTTAACTCTCTAGCCATTGATGTCACATCGGCATCGGCGATTCCACATGGCACGATCTGGTTAAAGCCAGCTAAATCAGGGTTAACGTTTAGCGCAAACCCATGCATCGTCACACCCTTAGCAACTCTGATACCGATTGCGGCGATTTTGCGATCGCCTTTCTCATCGCGCAACCAAACCCCAGATCGTTCTGGATAACGAAGAGCTGCAAGGCCAAACGCTTCGCACGTATTAATTAGCGCTGTCTCTAACTGACGCACAAATCCGACAACATCTAAGCGATTAGCTAATTTAACAATCGGATACCCAACTAATTGCCCAGGGCCATGCCAAGTAATTTTCCCACCTCGATCAACATCGATTACGGGAGTGGAATCAGTTGGTCGATCTGAGAGCGAAGTACGACGCCCGGCGGTATAAACCGAAGGGTGTTCAAGCAAGATCAAGGTATTTGGTCGCTCGTCAGCCACAATTTCGGCATGGAAGTTGCGTTGAATTTTCAGCGCACTCTCATAATCAACTAGCCCACTGCGAGCTACGGCAATTTGGCCGATAGTCAGTGCGGCTTGAATGGGCATACCCAATAGCCTAAAGGTAGAATCCTGCCCATTACTAATCGAAGCGACGGATATTTAGATCTGGCGCATAAAAGGGGCCAGTCAGATGTCATTCTCACCTTCAAGTAGCAACACCATGCGTTCTAAGCGAAAGCCGATTGCGGTAGCGATTTTGGTTGTGATTGCCTGGTTCGGAGTTACAGGTTTCTTCGGTCCACTTTTTGGAAAATTAACGACAGTTCAAGAGAACGATAATTCGGCGTTTTTACCTGATAGCGCTGAATCAACCAAGGCCGTTAAGTTATTAGAAAGTTTTGCAGCCGGTGAATCCACGGCTTTCCCAACTTTGGTTTTACTCGAAGGAACTGTTGGACCAGAAGTTCTACAACAAATTAATGCTCACCTCGAAACAGTTTCAGATTTAAAGCTAGGCGGAACTGATGTTCCGCTCTCTAAGTACTTGCTACCTGGTAGCCAAGTGACAGCGTTTCCAGCTCCAGATGGCAAAGCAGTTCTTGCTTCGATTCTGTTAGATGGCGCTGCTATCGCCGAAGTTTTGCCAAATGACGAGCCAGTGCTTCCGGCAATTGTTGAAGCACTTCGCGAAGACTTCACACCATTTGCCAAGGATCTTGGCTTCGAGTCCTACGTAACCGGTGCCGGTGGATTAATCGGTGATTTATTTGGCGCCTTTGGTGATTTAGATTCAACACTTTTATTAACAACACTTGGCGTGGTTGCATTTATTTTGATCATCGTTTACCGCTCACCAATTTTGTGGTTCTTGCCGTTGCTTTCTGCAGTCTTTGCCCTTTCTACCGCCGGTGGAATTATCTATCTGTTAGCTAAGAATGATGTCATCGACGTAAACGGACAATCACAAGGAATTCTCTCTGTTTTAGTATTGGGTGCCGGAACTGACTATGCGCTACTGCTAATTTCGAGATATCGAGAGGAATTGCATCACCACGCTTCTCGAGTCGATGCAATGAGAGCTGCCTATCGCGGAACGCTTGAGCCAATCGTGGCATCAGGTGCAACAGTTTCGCTGGGACTTTTAGTGTTATTGCTAAGTGACTTATCCGGCAACCGCGGTCTTGGTCCAATTGGTGCAATCGGTGTTGTAGTTGCGGTGATCACCATGGTGACATTGCTTCCGGCATTTCTTGTGCTATTTGGTCGCTGGATTTTCTGGCCCCGCATTCCACGTTTTGATGATGCCGATACCCAATTAACTGGCACTTGGGCCAAGATTGGAAAAGTTGTTGAACGACGACCTCGCAGAGCTTGGGTAATAACTGGTTTATTACTGGTTCTGATGGCTGGTTTCTCAACTACTTTGAAGACCGATGGACTCTCAACATCTGAGAGCTTTACTGGAAATCCAGAATCGGTAGTTGGGCAGAAATTGTTGTTAAACCATTTCCCTGGTGGCGAAGGCGATCCAACTAAAGTTATTTTGAAGAACGAGTTAATCCCTGCTGCGACTGCAAAACTCAAAGCAGTAGAGGGCGTTACTGCAGTTGCACCTGAAAGTAATGCTGCCGGGGTTATCGTCAAGAATGGTTTGTCTATCCTTAACGTCACACTCTCGACTGCTCCAGATTCCCGCGAATCACGAGATCGAATTCCAACTATTCGTGAAGCTGTGAAGAGTGTTGATGAATCAATTGTTGTAGGTGGCACAACTGCCGTCTTCTACGATACTGACGTAGCAGCTCGACATGACAATCGAACTGTTATTCCAGTAGTTCTGCTTTTAATCACCATCATTTTGGGCTTATTGCTAAGAAGTATTGTTAGCGCAGTGCTGTTGCTTGGCACCGTAGTTCTCTCTTACTTCGCAACCCTGGGTGTTTGCGCACTTGTGTTTAATCACATCTTTGGCTTCGCAGGGGGAGATGCTTCATTCCCACTCTTTGCATTTATCTTCTTAGTTGCCCTTGGTATTGATTACAACATCTTCCTGATGACTCGCGTGCGTGAAGAATCGGGCAAGTTAGGTACCCGAAAAGGTGTTATTAAGGGATTAACAGTTACCGGTTCGGTGATTACTTCTGCCGGCATCGTGCTTGCGGCAACTTTTGGCGTCTTAGGTATTTTGCCGTTGGTATTCCTGGCTGAACTAGGTTTCGCAGTTGCTTTCGGAGTATTACTTGACACGATTATCGTGCGTTCGATCTTGGTACCAGCATTGGTACATGAAATCGGGCCTAAGGTATGGTGGCCATCTAAGTTATCTAAATCAGCTGACTAGTTATTAGCTCGGAGTTTTTCTATGACGCTTCGCGTTGGCATGGCTGGTTATGGTTTAGCTGGTCGCTACTTCCATGCCCCACTACTTAAGGGCTGCGGGTTAGAACTGGTTACAGTTTTAACAACTAACTCTGAACGTGTGGCACATGTTCACGC